>Ga0155946_1056_pt1 | contig 18472 bp, 15 predicted proteins | sample RifCSPlowO2_02_FD_107600 | JGI IMG/M metagenome (GOLD analysis project Ga0155946, IMG submission 107600) | Betaproteobacteria bacterium RIFCSPLOWO2_02_67_12
GCGATCACGTTGCGCGTCCATACCAGCATCGCGAGGTGCTGCAGGATGATCGAGAGGCCGATCGCGGTGATGAGCGGCGCGAGGCGCGGCGCGCGGCGCAGCGGCCGGTAAGCGAGCCGCTCCATCAGATAACCGAGCGCCATGCAGACCGGGACCGCACAGCCGGTGCCCACCAGCACCACCGCGAGGGGCGGCATGCCGCCCGCGGCCAGTGCGGTAATCACGGTGAACGCCACCATGGCACCGATCATCACCACTTCGCCGTGCGCGAAATTGATGAGCTGGATGATCCCGTACACCATGGTGTAGCCGAGCGCCACCACGGCATACACGGCGCCGAGCGTGACGCCGTTGATCATCTGCTGCAGGAAAATGTCCACGCCGGCGCAAGCCTAACAGGAAAAAAAACGGCACCGCGAAGGTGCCGTCGTTTTCCGCTGCAGCGCGCGGCGTTACTTCTTCGGCGCCTCCTTGGCCGGCGCCGGGACGGGCGCTGCCGGTGCGACCGCCGGCGCGGCAGGCGCCGCCGCGGCCTTGGCAAAGTCCTCGTAGGCGATCGTCTGGCCGCCCTTGATGATCGCAATCGGCGCGAGCTTGCCGCCTTTCATGGTGAAGATCGTCATCTCCGCGTCCTTGCGATCGCCCTTGGCGTCGAACGCGATCTTGCCGGTGGCGCCGGTGAAGTCGATCTTCGCCAGCTCCGGGAGGTACTTGGCGGGGTCGGCCGAATTGGCCTTCTTCATTGCCTCGATCAGCAGATTGGCGCCGTCGTAGGTGAACGGCGCGTACAGGATCGGATCGGCGTTGAAGCGCTTCTTGTAGGCTTCGGTGAACTTCTTGTCCGCCGCCTGCGGCGGAATACCCGCCTGCGAGCACAGCAGGCCGTCGGCCGCGGCACCCGCGAGCTTGGTCATCTCGTCGGTGCAGGCACCGTCGCCGAACGAGAACACCGCCTTGACGCCGAGCTCGCGCCCTTGTTTCAGGAGCGGCCCGCCGGTCGCGTCCATCCCGCCATAGAACACGGCATCCGGATTCTTGCCCTTCAACTTCGTCAGGATCGCCTTCCAGTCGGTCGTCTTGTCGTTGCCCTTTTCCCGCGGCAGGACCTTGATGTGGGCCGCCTTGAGGGTTTTCTCCACCTCGTTGGCAATGCCCTCGCCATAGGCGGTCGCGTCGTCGATCACCGCCACCAGCTTCGGTTTCCTGGTGGCCGCGAGGTAGCTCGCGATCGCGGGACCCTGCTGATCGTCGCGCCCCACGACGCGAAACTGCACCTTGAAGCCCTGCTCGGTAAGTTTCGGATTGGTAGCCGAACCGGAGATCACCGGGATGCCGGCCTTGTTGTAGATGTCGGAGGCGGGAATCGAGGTCCCGGAATTGAGGTGTCCGACCACCCCGGCCACTTTCGCGTCCACCAGCTTTTGCGCCACCGTCGTGCCGACCTTCGGATCGGCCTGGTCATCCTCCGCGAAAAAGACGAACTTGGTGTCCTTGCCGTCGATCTTGATCTTGGCTTCGTTCGCCTGCTCGACCGCGAGGCGGGCGCCGTTCTCGTTGTCCTTGCCCAGATGCGCGATGCCGCCCGTCAGCGGCCCGACATGGCCGATCTTGATTTCCAGCGAAGGCGGCGCTTTGGGCGCTTCGGCCTTGGGCGCCGGCTTCTGCTCGCCGCAGGCGGCGAGCGCCGCGGCGATCGCGGCAGCGATCAGTGTGAGTGCGCGTTTGCTGTGGATCATGTGTCCTCCAGGGAGTTCTTGGGCTGCGAATTGGGGGCGAAAAAGGGCGCGCTATGATACCGCGGCTTCGCGCGCCGATCACCCGGCACCGCGGGCCGCCGCTTCGCCGCACGCCCGCCGAAGGACCGCCAAATCGGTGCTCGGTTCGAGGCAGGTCATACCGCGGCAGAGCCAGCCGGTCACCGGGGCCGGGCGCCCCGGCTTGTCGAGTGCGGGCGGCAATCCGGCCACACCGTCGGGTATCCCGAGCACCATCGTGCCGGGCAGAAACTCGTTGGCCAGTGCGGCGGACCACTCTGCCAGCGGCTGCGGTTGGCCGCGCAGGATGAGGGTGCTCGGTTGCGCCAGCGCCTCCTCCAGGGCCTGTCCCAGCATGCCAAACCCCGCGGGGTGGTCGCGCAATTGCGGGAAGAAAAGCTCCAGCGTGCGCTCGGCGGCGCGTGTATATCGGTCCTCGCCCGTGAGCGCCGCGAGACGATTGAGCGCAAGTGCCGCGACCCCGTTGCCGGAGGGCAGGGCGCTGTCGTGCCCGGGCTTGGGCCGATGCAGAAGCCTCTCGTGATCGCGCGCGGTGAAATAGAAACCGCCCGTCTCCCGATCGTCGAACTGCTCAAGGAGCACACTGGCCAGTTGCTCGGCGAACTCGAGGTCGGCGGCGACAAACTCGCACTGCAGTAGCTCAAGCAGCGCGTGGATCAGGAAGGCGTAGTCATCCAGGTAGGCCTGCAGGTGCGCGCGGCCGTCCTTGTACGTCGCCAGCAGGCGGTCATCGCGCCACATGCGCGCGCGCACGAATTCGAGCGCGCGGCGCGCCGCGGCAACCCACTCCGGGCGGCCGAACACGCGCCCGGCACGCGCCAGACCGCGCATCGCGAGTGCATTCCAGGATACGAGGACCTTTTCGTCGCGACCCGGGCGCACGCGCTGCTCGCGCGCCGCGAGGAGCTTGCCGCGCGCCGACGCAAGGAGCGCTTCGCCACCCGCAGCCAGGGGCTGCGCGACATGCAGGTGCCAGTGCCGGTCCTCGAAGTTCGGCGCCCCGTCGAGTCCGAAATGCGGCGCCACCGCCTCCCACTCCTCGGGCGACAGAAGCCGGCGCACTTCGTTTCGCTCCCAGACGTAGAACTTGCCTTCCGCGTGCTCCGAGTCGGCGTCGAGCGACGAATAGAAGCCGCCTTCCGGCGACTGCATTTCGCGCAGCATCCATTCAGCCGTCGCGGCCGCGCAGCGCGCAAACAGCGGCTCGCGCGTCACCAGCCACGTCTCCGCCAGCAAGGCGAGCAGCGGCCCGTTGTCGTAGAGCATTTTCTCGAAATGCGGAATCATCCAGGTGGCGTCGACGCTGTAGCGGCAGAAGCCGCCGCCGAGCTGATCGTAGATGCCGCCTTCGCACATGCGGCGCAGCGTCGTTTCCACCATGCCGACTTCGCCCTTCCGAAGGCACAGCTCCAGGTCGGTCGGATGCGGGAACTTGGGCGCCTGACCGAAGCCGCCGTGACGCGCGTCGAAGTTGGCGCGCAGGTTGTCGATCAGCGCTCGCACGCCCGCTACGGACAGCTCGGAACGGTGCGCGCCGGCCTTGGGCAAGGTGCGTGCGAACGCGCTGCGCAATTGATCGTTCTGCTCGCGGATCTCGGCGCGCTTTTCCTTCCAGATCGCGGCGAGGCGCTCGAGCAGCTCCGCGAAACCGGGTAATCCGTAGCGCGAGGACTTGGGAAAGTAGGTGCCGCCGAAGAACGGCGCGCCATCGGGCGAAAGAAACATCGTGAGCGGCCAGCCGCCCGCGCCGCGCGCGAGCATCTGGTGCGCGCTCTGGTAGATCTGGTCGATATCCGGGCGCTCCTCGCGGTCGACCTTGATATTGACGAAGTGCCGGTTCATCAACGCGGCGACGGTTGCGTCCTCGAAGCTTTCGTGCGCCATGACGTGGCACCAGTGGCAGGCGGAATAACCGACCGAAAGCAGGATCGGCTTGTCCTCGCGCTGCGCCCGTTCCAGCGCCGCCGGTCCCCAGGGATACCAGTCCACGGGGTTCTCGGCATGCTGTTGCAGGTACGGCGAGGTTTCCTGCGCGAGGCGATTGGGCATGCGTTGCTCGGCAATGCGAACTGCGCGAGCATACCGCGATGGACTCCTGCAAAAACCCCCTGGCGCAAGAGGTCTTGGACTTCTGGTTCAGCGGCAACGAAGCGCGCAAGGAGTGGTTCCGGAAGGACCCGGTGTTCGACGCCGCGATCCGCGCGCGTTTCTCCGCACTCTACGAGCGGGCCGCCACCGGCGCGCTCGCACATTGGATGGATCAGCCCGTGGATTGTCTTGCGCTCGTCATCACGCTCGACCAGTTTCCGCGCAACCTGTTCCGCGCGCCCGGTCCGGAGGCTGCGCGCGCCTATGCCACCGATCGGCTGGCGCTCGAGGCAGCGCGCCACGCCGTCGATTCAGGCCATGACCGCGCGCTGCCCGAGGTGGCGCGCACTTTCTTCTACCTTCCTTTCGAACACAGCGAACACCTGGCCGACCAGGAGCGGTCGTTGCGGCTATTTGCCGGCCACCCGAATCAGGTCTGGGCGGTGCGCCACTGGGAGATTGTGAAGCGCTTCGGCCGCTTTCCGCATCGCAATGCGGCGCTCGGCCGCGAAAGCACCGCCGCCGAGATCGAGTTCCTGCAACAGCCGGGTTCGAGTTTCTAGCTTCTCGCCGGGTCCCAGTCGGTCACCGCGCCCTGCGACGCGGTAGAGACCAGCTTCATGTATTTCGCCAGCAATCCGCGGGTGTAGCGCGGCTTGGGCGCGCGCCACTTCCTGCGCCGCGCGGCAATTTCCCTGGCTGCTACGTTGAGCTGGACGAGGCGCTTCTTGGCATCGATCGTGACCGAATCGCCTTCCCTCACCAGCGCGATCAGTCCTCCGACGTAGGCCTCGGGCGCAATGTGCCCGACCACCATGCCCCAGGTGCCGCCGGAAAAGCGCCCGTCGGTCAGCAGGCCCACCGATTCGCCCAGACCCTGGCCGATCAATGCCGAAGTGGGGGCGAGCATCTCCTGCATCCCCGGGCCGCCCTTGGGCCCTTCGTAGCGGATCACGATCACGTCGCCGGGTCGGATTTTCTTCGCCATGATGGCCTTCATGCACGCGCTCTCCGAATCGAACACGCGCGCCGGGCCGGTGATGGAAGGGTGCTTCAGGCCGCTGATCTTCGCTACGCAACCCTCGGTGGCCAGATTGCCCTTGAGAATCGCCAGGTGGCCCTGCCGGTACATCGGCTTCGACCAGGGCCGGATGACGTCCTGGTCGGCGCGCGGTTCGGCGGGCACGTTTTTCAGCTCCTCGGCGAGGGTGCGGCCGGTGATGGTGACGCACTCACCGTGCAGCACGCCGTTGTGCAGCAGGATCTTGAGCACCTGCGGCACTCCGCCGGCGCGGTGAAGATCGACCGCGACGTAGCGTCCGGAGGGTTTCAGGTCGCACAGCACCGGCACTTTCCGGCGCACGCGCTCGAAGTCGTCGATCCTCCAGCGCACGCCCGCGGCACGCGCGATGGCAAGGTAATGCAGCACCGCATTGGTCGAGCCGCCGGTCGCCATGACGAGCGCGACTGCGTTTTCGATCGACTTGCGCGTAATGATGTCGCGCGGCTTGAGGTCGCGTTTCACCGCCTCAACCAGAACGCGCGCCGACTCCGCCGCCGAATCGGCTTTTTCCGCATCGGGCGAGGCCATCTGCGATGATCCCAGCAGGCTCATGCCGAGCGCCTCGAACGAGGAGCTCATGGTGTTCGCGGTGTACATGCCGCCGCAGGCGCCCACCGTCGGGCAGGCGTTCTTTTCGATGCCTTCGAAATCCTCCTGCGACATCTTGCCGGCGCTGTACGCGCCGACGGCTTCGAACGGGCTCACGATGGTGAGCGTCTGGCCCTTCCACACGCCTGGCTTGATGGTGCCGGCATAGACATAGATTCCAGGCACGTTCATGCGCGCCAGCGCCATCACGCCGCCGGGCATGTTCTTGTCGCAGCCGCCGACCACCACGGCGCCGTCCATCGCCTGGCCGTTGACCGACGTTTCGATCGCGTCCGCGATCACTTCGCGCGACACCAGCGAGTATTTCATGGCTTCGGTGCCCATGCCGATGCCGTCGGTCACCGTGGGAAAGCCGAACACCTGCGGCTTGGCCCCGGCTTGTTCGATCGCCGCGATCACGCGATCCACCAGCGGCTGGATGCCCGCATTGCACGGATTGAGCGTCGAATGGCCGTTGGCGACGCCGATGATCGGTTTTTCGAAATCGCCGTTCTTGAATCCCACCGCACGCAGCATCGCGCGGTTCGGCGAGCGGGCGACGCCCTGCGTGATGAGCCGGCTTCTGCGGTTGTAGGCCATGCACCACTCCTTCGGTCGTTAGAATGGAATTCTATCGTGCTCATTCATCCGAATTTCGATCCGGTCGTCTTCAGCGTCGGTCCGGTCGCGGTGCGCTGGTACGGCCTGATGTACCTCGCCGCGTTCGCCGCCTTCTGGTGGCTTGGCCTGGCGCGGATCCGGGCGGGACTGGCGCCGCTGACGCGGATTCAGTTCGACGACCTGCTGTTCGGCGGCATCCTCGGCGTGATCCTCGGCGGGCGGCTGGGCTACGTGCTCTTCTACAAGCCCGCCTACTATCTTTCACACCCGCTCGAGATCTTCGCCATCTGGCAGGGCGGCATGTCGTTCCACGGCGGCTTTCTCGGCGTGCTGCTCGCCATGGTGTTCTTCGCGCGGCGCCATCGTCTCGCCTGGCTTGGCGTGATGGACTTCGTCGCGCCGCTGGTACCGCTTGGCATCGCCGCCGGGCGCCTGGGCAATTTCATCAACGGCGAGCTGTGGGGTCGCGCGACCGACCTTCCCTGGGGCATGGTGTTTCGCGGCGCGGGCGCGCTGCCGCGGCACCCCTCGCAGCTCTATCAGTTCGCGTTGGAAGGGTTGGCGCTGTTTGCGCTGCTGTGGTGGTTCTCGGCAAAGCCCCGGCCGCGCGGCCAGGTCTCGGCGCTGTTTCTGATCGGGGCCGGGGGTTTTCGCTTCGTCGCCGAGTTCGCGCGCGAACCGGACGATTTTCTCGGCCTGCTGGCGCTCGGTCTCAGCATGGGTCAATGGCTCAGCGTGCCGATGATCGTCGCCGGGATCTGGCTTTTCGGCTGGAGTCGCCGTACTCGATAGAACAAGTCAAAGTGAGCGAGCCTCAGGAAGGCCGGAACAACCGGCTTGATGGCAGCACGCAGGCTATAACCTGCATATTATGTTGCTAAAAGCAGGCTGTAACCTGCATAATGGTGACTGATAGGCAGGCTATGACCTGCCTCTTCAGCACTTTATGACCAGGATCTACACTGACCTTCAACTCCACCAACTCGACGAGCGGCTGCGTCCGGTGCGCGCCTTCGCGAACCTATCGAGGCCGCGAAATGGATGGATCCGGGCCGTGCGCCGGGCCCTCGGCATGACGCAGCCGCAGCTTGCCGCGCGACTTGGCATGACCCGGCAAAGCCTGGACGATCTGGAGAAGTCCGAGGCGGGAGGCAAGATCACGCTCGAAAGCCTCGATCGGGTCGCCAGAGCGCTCGGCTGCCGCCTGGGCTATGCGATCGTACCGAACAGGGACTCGCTCGCCGCGACCCGCGTCCGGCGCGCCGAAGAAATCGCGGACCGGCAGCTCAAAGCGGTCTCCCACTCGATGAAGCTGGAAGCGCAGGGTGTAACCGAGAAAGAGATTGCGCGGCAGCGCAGGCGCTTGGTCGACGAATTGCTGCGTGGCAGTGGCAGGGAGCTGTGGCGCTGACGATCGTGCATCCGCCGGATGCAACTCAACGAGTGGGAGCAGGAAAACATCATCGCGGGCGAAACGTGGGCCTTCGCGCGCCGCCGCAGGAATATCCTGACCCAGGAATTCGTCGACGAGCTGCACCGGCGCATGTTTGGGCGCACCTGGCGCTGGGCGGGCCAGCATCGAACGACCGAGAAGAACATCGGCATTGATCCGGCTCGGATCGCCGTTGCGCTGAAGAACCTGTGCGAGGATGTTGCTGTACAGATCGGGAAGCGCGCGTATCCGCTGGAGGAGATCGCCGCCCGCTTTCACCACCGTTTGGTCAGCATTCACCCGTATCCTAATGGCAACGGCCGCCATGCCCGGACGATGACCGATCTGCTGCTGGTCGGCAACGGTGCGCCCAGGTTTTCCTGGGGCGCGGGTGATCTGATACACGAAGGAGAGGTGCGCAGCCGCTACATTGCGGCGCTTCAAGCGGCCGACCAGCGCGACTACGGGCCGCTTTTGAGATTCGCGCGATCGGGGTCTGGAAAATGAAAACCGTTCCGTGGCTGGCAATGCTCGTCGCGACGCCGCTCGCGGCGCAAACGCTCGAATCGATCACCGTGCACAACGGCGCGATCGAGGTTCCGGTTGAGGTGGCACGCCCGTCCGGCGCCGGTCCGTTTCCGCCGGTGCTCTTCATCCATGCGCGGCGCGGCTACGAAGACGAGGAGCGCGCGCATGTGCGCGAGCTGGCGGCGCAGGGATTTCTCGTCATGGCTCCGGACTGGCAGAAGGGGCGCCTCATCGACCGTTGGCCGGTGGCGCACGATCCGGACACCGAGGGCGATGTCGAAGCCGCGCTCGACGCGCTGCTCAGGCGCGCCGATGCCTGCAAGGGCCCGGTGGGCATCGTCGGCGTTTCACGCGGACCTTATTACGCGTTGCGACTCGCGGCGAAGCGGCCGCGCGAGATCGCCGCGATCGTGTCGTACTACGGCCACTTCCAGAACCCGAACGCACCCGAGCCGGCGCAGATCTACTCCTTCGCGCCCGAGGTGCAGAGCCTCAAGGCGCCCGTCCTCATGCTGATCGGCGAGCAGGATTTCGAGGTGCGCCGCCTGTCCAACGCGCGTGCCTTCTACGCGCTGTGGGAGCGCGGCGTGCCGGTCGAGCTGCAGATGTACCCGATGGCGCGGCGCGCGTTCGACTTCCGGCGCGACCAGTCGCCCGAAGAAAAGACCGCCACGCGGCACGCGCGGCTGCGCGCGAAAGACTGGTTGCTGCGATGGATGCCGAAGTGCTGAGTGTCAAGCCTGCCGACGATTGTCGAACTGGTCATCAACCTCAGGACCGCGCGCGCGCTGGGGGTGAAGATTCCGCAGACCATTCTCCTGCGCGCCGACCGGGTGATCGAGTAACCGGTCCGCGAGTGGACGATCGCAGGTATTTCGGTCTCGACGCCCTGCGCGGCGGCATGATGATGCTGGGCATCGTCCTGCATGGCGCCATGCTCTATCTATCGGCGCCCCCGCTCATGATGCCCATCCCGACCGACCGCAACAACGCGTATGTCTTCGACCTGATCTTTGCTTTCATTCACAGCTTTCGCATGCCGACGTTCTTTGTCCTGGCAGGTTTCTTCACCTCGCTTTTGATTGAAAAGCGAGGACTCTGGGGAACCTACCGCAATCGTGCGAGCCGGGTGCTGGCGCCCCTCGCCGCGGGGATCGTGACCATTTTGCCGCTCACCGGCCTGTTCATGATCGATTTCATGCTGCGGGCGCGATTCGGCACGGAGGACCTCATTCCGGACCGTGCGGCCCTGAGGGCACTCGGCGAGGAAATGGCGGCGAAGGGGATCCCCGTCGGGGAACCGGGCCTTGGCCACCTATGGTTCCTGTACTACCTTTGCTTTTTCTACCTCCTGATTCCCGCGTGCCGGTGGCTGGTCGGTCGCAGTCTGCGATTCGAGGATCGGCTGAAGCGATGCCTCGATTCGCCTTTCCTGGTGGTGGCGTTCGCGCTGTACACGGCGGGTACCTTGTGGCCGTTCCACGGCGGCCAGGTGCACGAGGGCTTCATCTACTTCAAGCCGCACTTGCCGTCGCTGATCTATTACGGGTCGTTCTTCGTGCTCGGCTACGTCTTCCATCACTACCGCGGTTTCCTGCCGGCCCTGGCGCGAAACGTACCCGCCTGGGCGGTTCTCGGAGCCATTCTGTTTCCGCTGTCGCTGTACGCGAGTCACCTGGACAACAGTGTTCGCGGCGCCAGCTTCGTGCTTCATCTTGGCGCGGTGCTTGCAAACGGTCTATGCACCTGGACGCTCATCTATCTATTCGTGGGATGCGCGCTGCGTTTTTTCGATCGGGACGCTCCCTGGATCGTTTATGTATCCCAGTCGTCCTATTGGGTGTTCCTGGTGCACATGCCACTGGTTTGCCTCGCGGGTTGGTGGCTGCTGCAGTTCGACGTTCCAGCGGTGTTCAAATTCCTGCTCGTCTGCGGGTTTACTGCGGTCGCGAGCTTTCTGACGTTTCATTACTGGGTGCAGCGAACCTGGCTGAGCGCTTTCCTGCATGGACGCCGCTTCGACCTGGATTGGCCGTGGGTCGAAGCGGGCCCGGCGCGCACTCGCACCTCTCCGTAGGCCCGAAACGCAACAGTGCAATAGTCAAAGAGCGCGCTCGAGTATCCGTGCGACGTGCAGCGCCTCGCGGCCCGCGCCGTGCGCGATCTGCTGGCGGCAGCTGGTGCCGTCGGCGACGATCAGCGCATCGGCGGGCGCGCCGCGCACCGCCGGCAGCAGGCTCGCTTCGGCCATCTTCATCGAAACCTCATAGTGCTCGGCCTCGTAGCCGAAGCTGCCCGCCATGCCGCAGCAACTCGATTCGATCACGCTCAGTTTCAGTTCCGGGATCAGCCTGAGCGCTCGCTCTGCAGCACCCATCGCGCCGAAGGCCTTCTGATGGCAGTGGCCGTGCAACAGCGCTGGTGCTGCAAGCGGCTTGAGCGGCAGCCGCAGGCGACCGGCGTCGGCTTCGGCGCTCAGGAATTCCTCCAGGAGGACCGCATACTTCGCGAGCGCGCCGGTTTCCGCTCCCGGCAGCATGACGGTGAACTCGTCGCGCAAGCTGAACAGGCACGACGGTTCGAGGCCAACGATGGGCACACCGCGCGCCACGAACGGTTGCAGTGCCGCGAGCATGCGGCGAGCCTCGGTCTTCGCCTCGTCGACCAGCCCGGCTGAAAGGAAGGTCCTGCCGCAGCACAGCGATTCGGTCGTGTGCACGCGATAGCCTGCCGCTGCGAGCACCCTCAGCGCGGCACGCGCGTTTTCGGGCTCGAAATAGCGCGTGAAGGTATCGACAAACAGCACCACGTCACTATCGGGTGCCGCCGGCCCGGCAAAGACGTCGCGGCGCCAGCGTGGCAAGGCGCGTCGCCGGGAAAAGCCGAGCGCTCCGCCCGCCAGCGCCGTGCCCAGATTCGCGAGCGGCGCCAGCCGCGCGGCAAGCGGCGCGTAGCGGGGCAGGTAGGCAATCAGGCGCTCGCGCGGTGATAACGCATGGCGTTTGCGATATTGCGCCAGATATTCGATCTTCATGCGTGCCATGTCTACGCCCGTCGGGCATTCGCGCTTGCAGCCCTTGCACGACACGCAGAGCTCGAGCGCGTCTTTCGCCTCGTCGAACGCAAGCTGGCCGGAAAGGGCAAGGCGCAAGGTGTTGGCGCGTCCCCGGGTCAGATGCACTTCATCGCGTGTCGCGCGGTACGAGGGGCACATGGTGCCGGCATCGAACTTGCGGCAATGGCCGTTGTTGTTGCACATCTCGACCGCTTTGTCGTAGCCGCCCCATTCGCCCCAGTCGAGCGCCGCCTTCAGAGGAATCGTCTGATAGCCCGGCTTGAAGCGAAACAGCGACGCATCGTCCATGCGCGGCGGGTTGACGATCTTGCCCGGATTCATCAGGCCCTTCGGATCGAGCCACGACTTGATCTCGCCCAGGGCCGCCGTGAGGCGCGGGCCAAAGAGCGGAGCGATCCACTCCGAGCGCGCAAGACCATCGCCGTGCTCGCCCGAGTACGCGCCCTTGTATTGCCGCACCAGGGCGCAGGCTTCTTCGGCGATGGCGCGCATCTGCGTTGCCCCCTGGCGGCGCATGTCGAGCACCGGGCGCACGTGCAGGCACCCCACCGAGGCATGCGCATACCAGGTGCCGCGCGTGCCGTGCTTCTCGAACACCTGCGTGAGGCGCTCGGTGTAGTCGGCGAGGTGTTCCAGCGGCACGGCGCAATCCTCGATGAAAGACACCGGCTTGCCGTCACCCTTCATCGACATCATGATGTTGAGGCCCGCCTTGCGCACTTCCCAGAGATCCTTTTGCTGCCTCGCGTCGGTGATTTGCACCACGCTGCCGGGCAGGCCGAGATCACCCAACAGCTGCACGAGCTGGTTCAGCTTGCGCTGCTGCGCGGCGTTTTCCTCGCCTGAGAATTCGACCAACAGGATCGCATCCGGCTCGCCGCGGATGAACGCGTCCACGGTCCTGGCAAACGCCGGGATCTCGCGCGCGAGCTCGATCATGGTGCGGTCGACCAGTTCGACGGCCGACGGACCGAGCTTGACGATGTGCTGTGTGCAATCCATCGCGGTGTAGAACTTCGGGAAGTGACACACGCCGAGCGCCCTTGCCGGCGGCAGCGGCGCGAGTTTCAGATGCAGCCGCTCGAACCAGGCGAGCGTGCCCTCCGACCCGACCAGCAGGTGCGCGGCGTTGGCCTGCGGTGGCCCGAGGTGATCGAGGTTGTAGCCGGCGACCTTGCGCAACACGGCCGGAAAGCGCGCCGCGATCTCCGCCTTCTCGCGCTCGTAGAGGGCGCGCAGTTTGCCGACCAGCTCACGGTAGGGCGGCGGACCTGCAGTTTCATCCATGGGTCCGAAGCGCCAGCGCTCGCCCGACACCGTGAGCGCGTCGATTGCGATGACGTTGTGCACCATGTTGCCGTAGGCAATCGAGCGCGAGCCGCAGGAGTTGTTGCCTGCCATGCCGCCGAGCGTCGCCTGCGCAGAAGTGGAGACGTCCACCGGAAACCACAATCCGTGTGGCCGCAGCTGCGCGTTCAGGGCGTCGAGCGCGAGCCCGGGCTGCACCACCGCACGGCGCTGCAGCGCATCGATTTCCAGCACGCGGTCGAGATACTTTGAATCGTCGATGACGAGCGCGGCGCCGACCGTCTGGCCGCATTGCGAGCTGCCGGCGCCGCGCGGCAAGACCGGCACGCCAGCCTCTGCGGCAAGCGCGATCGTGCCGCGCACCGCGTCTTCGGTGCGCGGCACGACGACCCCCAGCGGCTCGATCTGGTAGATCGAAGCGTCGGTTGCATAGCGGCCGCGGCTCGCCGCATCGAACAGAACCTCGCCGTCGATTTCGCGCCGCAGACGGGCCGCGAGGCCGGCGTCGCCCGCCCGGTGGTTCGAGATCCGGATCTGCGGCGGCACGTTCACGCCGCCGCCTTGACCAGTCCTTCCGTCAGGGCCGCCAACACAGAGGCGGTCTTGTGCGCCAGGTGATCGGACAGCAGTGCCTTCAGGCGCGCGCCGTCACGCGCGGCAAGCGCGGCGAGAATCGCATCGTGCTCATGCACCGCCGCGTCCCAGCGCTCCGGCGACAGGTTGGCCATGTAACGCACACGTCGCACATTGGCGTTCAGTTGCCGGTAAGTCAGCGCTAACACCGCATTGCCGGCGGCCTCCGCCAGCTTCAGGTGGATCGCCTGGTTGTGGCGAAAGTAGGCGGCGAGGTCGCGGCGGGCGTGAGCCGCGCGCATTTCGAAGTGCAGCGCGCGAATTTCTGCGATCGAGCCGTCGGATGCGTTTGCGCACGCGAGTTCGCCGATCAGCGCTTCCAGCGCCCCCATCACGGCCATCGTTTCGCCGATGCGCACGGCGTCCACGGGCGCGACGATGGCGCCCCGGTTGGGCAGCAGATCGACCAGACCCTCGGCAGCGAGCAGCTTGAATGCCTCTCGCAGCGGCGTTCTCGAAATGGCAAGCTGCCCGGCCAGCACGCGCTCATTGAGACGGGACCCCGGCGGCAATTCACCCTGCACGATCAAGTCTCGCAGCCGGTCGATCGCAGCCTCATGAAGCGGTCGGCGTGCGATCGGGGTCATTGCAGCGAGGCTGGAAGGGGAGTCGGTTCCCATGCTTGCATCCTTTACAACTTGCATGCAGAATACAAAAAAAACTTGGCATGCGCAATGATGCACCAGTATGCTGCAGCATACAGCAGACTTTGCATGCAAATCAGGAGAACCTGATGAGCTATCGAGCCGGACGTCATTTCCTGCAGATCCCCGGGCCGACAAATGTTCCGGACCGCGTCTTGCGCGCCATCGACTTCCCGACGATGGATCACCGCGGCCCGGAATTCGCCGACTTGGGCAAGGCCGTCCTCGAAGGCATGAAACGCGTGTTCAAAACGGCGGGGCGGGTGGTGATCTATCCCGCCTCCGGCACCGGTGCATGGGAGGCGGCGCTCGTGAACACACTGTCGCCCGGCGACTCGGTGCTGATGTACGAAACGGGGCACTTCGCCGCGTTGTGGCAAAAGATGGCGCTCAGGCTCGGCTTGAAACCGGAGTTCCTTGCCGGGGACTGGCGCAGCGGCGTTGATCCGAGGGCGATCGAGCAGCGCCTGCGCACCGACGGCGGGCAACGCATCAAGGCCGTCTGCGTGGTGCACAACGAGACCTCGACCGGGGTGACCTCGCGCATCGCCGAGGTGCGCAAGGCGATCGACGCGGCAGCACATCCAGCACTCCTGATGGTGGACACGATCTCGTCGCTGGCGTCGATCGACTATCGCCACGACGAATGGGGCGTCGATGTCACGATCGCCGGCTCGCAGAAGGGGCTGATGCTGCCACCGGGGCTGTCGTTCAACGCGATTTCGGACAAGGCGCTGGCGGCCTCCCGCTCGGCGAGGATGCCGCGCGCGTACTGGAACTGGGAAGAGATGATCGCGAGCGCCAAGGCCGGCTACTTTCCCTACACGCCCGCAACGAACTTGCTCTACGGCTTGCGCGAGGCCCAGCAAATGCTGGAAGAGGAGGGCCTCGAGCAGGTGTTTGCGCGCCACCAGCGCCACGCCGAGGCGACGCGGCGCGCGGTGCGTGCATGGGGCCTCGAAGTACTGGCCGCGAATCCTGCGGAATACTCGGCCTCGCTCACCGCGGTCCTGTTACCCGCGGGCCATGATGCCGACCGGGTGCGCGGCGTGATCCTCGAGAATTTCGACCTGTCGCTCGGCACCGGGCTGGGCAAGCTCGCAGGCAAGGTGTTTCGCATCGGTCATCTCGGCGATTTCAACGATCTTGCGCTGATGGGTACACTCGCGGGTGTGGAGATGGGGCTCGAGCTCGCCGGCGTGCCAGTGAAGCGGGACGGCGTGCAGGCAGCCATGGCGTACCTGGCGGAGTGCCGCGCCAAACCGGCGCGCGCCGCGGCGTGACAACACAAGGAGGAGGAGACATGAAACTGCTGACCATTGCCGCCGCATTGGCGGCTGCCTTTGCGGGCAACGTTTACGCACAGACCGAAATCAAGTTCGGCCACGTCGGCGAGCCGGGTTCGCTGTTTGCCGCCTCGGCCGATGAATTCGCCAAGCGCGCCAATGCCAGGCTCGGCGGCAAGGCCAAGGTGGTCGTGTTCGGTTCGAGCCAGCTCGGCGGCGACAAGGAGCTGCTGCAAAAGGTCAAGCTCGGCACCGTAGACATCGCATTGCCCTCGACCGTGATGTCGTCGGAGGCGGACCTGTTCGGCGTCTTCGAGATGCCGTATCTGGTCAAGGACCGCAATCACATGCAGCGCATCGAGAGCGAAGTATTCTGGAAGGCGCTCGCGCCCGCCGCTGAAGCGAAGGGCCTGAAGATCCTTGCGGTCTGGGAAAATGGCTATCGCCACATCACCAACTCCAAACGCCCGATCAACACGCCGGCGGACCTGCAAGGCATCAAGCTGCGCGTCCCGGAAGGCAAATGGCGGGTGAAGATGTTCCAGACTTACGGCGCCAATCCCAGCCCGATGAAGTTCTCGGAAGTGTTCACGGCCCTGCAAACCGGCGTCATGGACGGCCAGGAGAACCCCTTCACCCAGATCTACAGCGCCAAGTTCCAGGAGGTGCAGAAATTCCTCTCGCTCACCGGCCACGTCTACACGCCGGCTTACGCCACCGTCGGCGCGAAGAAATGGGCCGGCCTGCCTGCCGAGGTGCGCGCCACGCTCGAGGCGGTGGCCAAGGAAACGCAGGCATTCGTATACGCCAAGGCTGCAAAGGACGACGACGAACTGCTCGCCAAGATCAAGGCCGCGGGGGTGCAGGTCAACACGCCGAACAAGGAAGCTTTCATTGCGGCGTCCAAGCCCGTCTACGAGGAGTTCGCCAAGGAGGTGAAGGGCGCGCGGGAAGTCATCGACCGCGCCATCGCGCTCGGCAAGTAGCCTGCCGATGCTGGCCGTCTGGCGCGGGCGCTACGAGCGCCTGCTGGAGTGGGTCGTCATCGCCCTGATGGCGGCGCTCGCCGTCGAAGTGACCGTCGGCGTCCTGTACCGTTCGTTCGGCGCGTCGCTCGTCTGGTACGACGAGGTTGCCTCGATCCTCCTCGCCTGGCTCACGTTCTACGGCTCGGCGCTCGCCGCAGCCAAGCGCGCGCACATCGGCTGTCCCGAAGTGATCGCCCTCCTGCCGCCCGCGGCGCGCGTTGCCGCGCGCTGCCTCGCCGAGCTGCTGGTGATCGGATTCTTCCTGCTGGTCGGCTGGATGGGCTACACGATCCTCGGCGTTCTCGCGACCGATCATCTCGTCAGCCTGCCCGAGGTTCCGGTGAGCTACGTGCAGTCGGTGGTGCCGATCGGCGCCGCCCTGGTCGTGGTGGCCGAGCTGCTCACCCTGCCGCAGGCCCTCGCGCGGGCGCGCGTGGCGCATCCGGCAGAGGCCACCGGCCAGTCCGCCCACTGATGGAGATCCTGCTCCTCTTCGTGTGCGTGCTGGCGCTCGTGATCATCGATGTGCCGATCGCCGTAGCGCTCGGCATCGTCGCCGTGGCAGCGATGGTGCTCACGCAGGGGCTGGCATCGCTGCCCAATCTGCCGGTGGTGCTCTACAACGGTGCCACCAACTTTCCGCTGATCGCGATTCCACTTTTCATTCTGGCCGGCGCGATCATGAACGCCTCGGGCATCTCGACCCGGCTGATCGCCTTCGCGAGCGCGCTGCTCGGCTTCATCCGCGGCGGGCTGGCCATGGTATCGATCGGCGCGTCGATGTTCTTCGCCGAGATCTCGGGATCCGCGGTCGCCGACGTGTCGGCGCTCGGCTCGATTCTGATTCCAGCGATGAAGGCGAAGGGCTACCCGAAGGCGGTCGCGGCCGCGGTGATGTCATCGGCCGCGACGCTGGCGGTGATCATCCCGCCCTCCATCCCGATGATCCTGTATGCGGTGATGGCCGAGACCTCGGTGGTGCAGATGTTCGTTGCCGGAATCGTTCCGGGCGTGCTCGGCGGCTTCGGACTCATGGGCGTGGCCTACTGGTTCGCACGGCGCTACAACCTGCCGGTGGAACAGTCGCTGCAGTGGAAGCGCATCCGCAAGACGTTTCGCGAAGCGTTCTGGGCGTTCACGCTGCCGCTGATCATCCTCGGTGCCATCTTCGGCGGCGTGGTGACCGCCACCGAGGGGGCGGCGCTGGCGGTGGTGGCGGCGCTGTTCATCGGTCTGGTCATCTATCGCGAACTCGACCTCGCGCATCTCAAGGCGGCGATGATCGAAGGCGGCGTGCAGACCGCAGTGGTGATGCTGCTGGTCGCGACATCGGCGCTGCTGGGTGCCTACCTCACCGAGGTACAGGCGCCGCAGACGCTGGCGCGCGCGGTCGCCGAGCTCACCAGCAACAAGTGGGTGGTGCTTGCGCTCCTCAACGTTCTGTTTCTGCTGCTCGGCATGTTCCTGCATTCGGCCGCCGCGATCATCCTGGTGGTTCCGGTGGTAATGCCGCTCGTGCGAGCGGTCGGCATCGACCCGGTGCACTTCGGTCTCATCGTTACCATCAACCTCGGCATCGGCCAGCAGACCCCGCCGGTGGCGAGCGTGCTGATGGTCGCCTGTTCGATTGCCAGGGCGAGCGTCTGGGAGGTCAGCCGCGTCAACATCTACTTCATCGGCGTCCTGTTTGCGGTGCTGATGCTGGTGACCTATATTCCGATCACCGGACTGGGACTGGTGCAGCTCTTCTACAGATAGACCATGACCGACAGCACTTTACTTCGGTTCGACGGGCGCTGAAGTGGCGGCGCCCAATCTCATCGACCGGCTGTTTCGTACCCGGCGCGCACGCGATGCTGCAGCCCTGCGTCAGCTGCGCGAGACCTGCGACACCCTCATGAGCGAACGTGGCGCCGCCAACAGCGCCAAGTTCGCCGCTCTGGCGATGGAACGCTATGCGGCGCTCGGGGACGGCGCGCGCCAGGCGTTCTTCGGTCTGCTGGCCGATCACTACGCACCGGACGCGGAGCGCGTGCTCAACTCTGCCCGGGCCTACGCCGCAGAGCGTTCTGCCGGCAATTTCGCGCGCCTGTTCCAGGATGTCGAACCCCCTCGCCAGGAGCTGCTGCGCCGGATCAACCGCGCACCCCACGGCACCGTCGCGCTGGTGCGCATGCGCGCCGACCTGCTCAAGGCGGTCAAGGCCAACCCGGCGCTGGCTAGCGTGGATGCGGACTTCACGCACATGTTCGGCTCCTGGTTCAGCCCGGGTTTCCTCGAGCTGGCGCGGGTTGATTGGAAATCCCCGGCCAGCCTGCTCGAGCAGATCATCCGCCACGAGGCCGTGCACGCCGTACGCGATTGGGATGATCCGCGCCGCCGCCTGGAGCCGGACCGCCGCT
>Ga0155946_1266_pt1 | contig 18183 bp, 19 predicted proteins | sample RifCSPlowO2_02_FD_107600 | JGI IMG/M metagenome (GOLD analysis project Ga0155946, IMG submission 107600) | Betaproteobacteria bacterium RIFCSPLOWO2_02_67_12
GGCTCGCAGCGCTGCGGCGACGTCCTGGCCTTCCAGCGCTGTCCCCCTCGCGTACCATTCCGCCGCACCCGGCCGCTCGATCACGCTCAGCGAACCTGGCGCGGAGTCGCCTTCGAGCTCGAGCAGGTATTGCCCCGATTGCGCCTGCCGCCGAAGCTCCTTCATTGCACGCGCGATGCGCCGGCGCGGCACCCTGGCCGCCGCGAGCGCCTGGGCGGTGCGAAGCACGATCAGATCCTGGAACGAAAAGAGCCATGCCCTGCGCGGCCCGCGCGCGGGCGACACGAAGCCGGCCTCGATCAGCGCGCGGATGGTGCTGCGCGGCAGGTGAAGCAGCCGCTCGACATCGCGCACCCCGTACTGGTGCAAGGTTACTTCTTGACGGCCTTACGCGCCGCGGCCTCGGAGGGCTGGGCGCGTTTGGGCGGCTTGCGCGCTTCGGTCTGCGCTCCGGGCGCTTGGGCGGGTCGGGCCGCCTTCTTCTCCAGGCTCGCGCGCAGCGCCTCCATGAGATCGATCACCTGCGCGCCGGCTTCCGGCACCTCGGCCATCGTGATCTCCTGGCCTTCGACCTTCTTCTGCACCGCCGCCTCGATGCGCGCGCGCACGTCGTCGGTGTACGCGGCGGGGTCGAACCGGTCGGTGGCCTGCTGTTCGATCAACTGCTGCGCGAGTTTGAGCTCGGCGTCCTTCACCTCGGTCTGCGGGATCTCGAGCTGCTTGATCGACCGCACCTCGGCCGCGTAGAGCAGCTGCTGCATCACGAGCCCGTCCGCGCCTTCACCCTCTGCAGGGCGGATCATCACGATGTATTGCTTGCCGCGCGCTGCCCAGCGGCCGAGCGCACAGCGCTTGGACTCGCGCAGCGCTCTTGCGAACAAGGCATAGGGCTTGGCACCGCCCTTGTCGGGAGCGAGGTAGTAGGCCTTGTCGAAGTACACCGGGTCGATCGACTCGATCGGCACGAACTCGGTGATCTCGGCGCTGTGCGTCCCCGCTTCTTCGAGCGCCTTCAGCTCCTCGGGCGCGAACAGCACGTACTGGTCTTTCGCGAATTCATAGCCCTTCACCATGTCCTCGCGCGGCACCGCGACTTCCTCCTTGACGCAGAAGTACTGCTGCTTGAGCCGCGAGCCGCAGCCCCTGTGCAGCAGATTGAACGAAATCGCGCGGCTCGCCTCGGTGGCGGAATAGAGCTTCACCGGAATCGAGACCAGCCCGAACGAGACGGTCAACGATGCGATCGATCGTGCAGCCATGCCTGCCTCCTTCCAGTCAGGACTTCGCGCGCTCCAGCGCGCGCTCGAGACTCTGCTTGCGCGTCAGGGCGTCGCGCCAGGTGTCGCCCCCGTTGGCCAGGCGCTGCGCGATGTTCGTGATCCTGAAGTCGAGCGGGTGCGCACCGGCGAGTTCCTCCCATGTCAGCGGCATCGACACCGGCCCCCCAGGCTCGCCTCTCGGCGAATAGGCGACGTTCAGCGTCTTGCCGCGGACGTTCATATTGTAGTCCATGAAGATTTTTCCCGTTCTTTTGGGCACGCTCCACTCCAGCGTGATGTCCTTGGGGTGCCGGTGCATCAGGTGCCGTCCCACCAGCTCGGACACGTGGCGTGCGGCGTCGAAATCGATCGTGCGCCGGATCGGGACGAATACGTGCAGGCCGGTCTTGCCCGAGGTCTTCACGATCGGCTCGAGGGTCATGCTCTGCAGCAGCTCGCGCAGCCGGAACGCCACCTCCTTGCCCTTCTCGAACGCTACCGTGTTCAGCTCGGGCTCCGCGCCCGGAGCTTCCTTCCCGGAATAGATGTACGGATCGATGTCGAACACCACATAGTCGGGAAGGTTGAGCACCGAGCCCTCCAGCGCGGCAGCCGTCGCGTAGTCGGTGCCCTTCGACGCCGCGTCGGACCCCGGCTTGGCGCGCGAATGCCAGACGTGGAATTCGAGCGTCCCGGACTGCGCGAGCCAGAGCAGCGTCGGCAGGTTGTTGCAGAGCAGGGCCTCGTGGCTCTCGTCCTTGTGCTCCGAGTGGACGGTGATCGTTTCCACGAACCCGGGCCGCTCCTGGTTCCAGTGCTTCTGGTAGAAACGCTCGCCTCGGATCCCCTCGGGCATGCGGATCATGGTGAGCGGACGATCGGCAAGATGCGGCAGCATGAAGGTCGAGACCTGCGCGAGGTAGCGCAGCAGGTCGCGCTTGGTCAGAGCCGGCTGCTTGAGCGCCGCCTCGGCCGGCCAGTAAGCCCGATCGAGGTGCGTGAGCCGGATGCGGTGCGCTCCGAGAGCGAGCGTGAAAGCAGCCTTCGGCGTCTGCAGCTGACGCACGATCTCGTCGATCGCGTCGTGCGCGCGCGGCGCGGACTGCGCAGAGCGGACTGCTTCCCTGGGGTCGATGTCGTCGCGCAACCGAAGGAACACCGGCGCGCGCAAATGGCCGTCCTCGGTCCAACTGTGGAACTTCACCTCGGCGACGAGCTTGGGCTCGAGCCACGACGTGGGAGCGTTGAGCTCCGGCGTCTCCGTGAAAGGGCAGGTCCTGCGCTGCAACGGCTGCAATCGCGCCTGCACTTGCGCGAGCGAGCGCTCGTCGAAGCCGGAGCCCACGTGCGAGGCATAGCGCAGCTGGTCTCCTTCCCAGGTGCCCACGAGTATCGCTCCCAGCGGCGCGCGCGAACCTTTTCCGCGGGTGTAGCCGCCGACGACGAAATCCGCGCTGCGCGCGGGCTTCACCTTCAGCCACGAGGCCGAGCGCCGGCCGGCTTCATAGCGGCTGTCCTTGCGCTTGCCGACGACGCCCTCGAAGCCGCTGGCCAGAGCTGCCGTCTGCCGCGCCACGCCGTCCTCCTGGGCGTGCACTAGCTGCACGAGCGGTGAAGGCAGTAGGCATTGGGCGAGATAGCGCCGCCGATCGCGATAGGCGGCCTGGCGCAGATCGACGCCCGCGAAATGCAGCAGATCGAAGCAATAGAAGACCACGTGCTCTGCCGGGCCGCGGTTCTGCATCGCATGGAACGACGGTTTGCCGGCGGCGTCGAACGCCACGATCTCGCCGTCCAGGATCATGCTGCCTGCGGCCTGCCTGCCGAGTTCCGCGGCGAGCTTCGGAAAATCGCCGGACAGCTCGAGTCCCCGGCGCGATCGAAGCCTCACCCCGTCCTCGCCGATGAAGGCGAGCACGCGGTAGCCGTCGAGCTTCGGCTCCCACATCCAGTCGGCATGGTTGAACGGGGCATCGCCCGATTCGGCGTGCATGGGGGCGAGCGTCGCGGGCATCGCCTCAGTCTCTCCCGCCGGGACGAGCCGCGAGGCGGAAATGCGGTGCGCCGGGACCACCTTGAGATCCTCGACCGCCGCTCCGGAGAGAACCGAGCGGTCCTGCAGCGTGACATCGGCCTGCGAAGCGTAGCGGTCCTTGTGCTTGAGGAGGAGCCACTCCTTGCCGCCTTTGGTGCGCACCAGCGCGAACGAGCCTTTCAGTTTCTCGCCGCGAAGGAGGCAACTGAGCTTGCCCTTCTCGAGGCTTTCTTTCACCCGCCGCTCCGCCTCCTTGCGGTCGTGAAACCAGGTCTTTCCGCCTTCGTCGGGCGAATAGACGCCGCAATCCCAGACGATCACTTCGCCCGCGCCGTACTGGCCGGGCGGAATGACGCCCTCGAACGAGGCGTACTCGTAAGGATGGTCTTCGGTCTGCACGGCGAGGCGCTTTTCGGTAGGATCGAGCGACGGACCCTTGGGAACCGCCCAGGACTTGAGGACCCCGTCGCACTCGAGCCGGAAGTCGTAATGCAGGCGTCGCGCGGAATGCTGCTGGACGACGAACAGCAGCGGCCCGCTGCGCGCCTCCGGCACCGCGGGCGCGGGCTCGGGCGTGACTGCGAAGGCCCGCTTGGCGGAGTAGTCGCTGAGCTTTCCGTTCGCCATGCCGAAATTCTAGGGGCAAAGAAGATGCGGATGCTGGCGGGCGCGAGCGGCTATTCCTACAAGGAATGGAAAGGAAATTTCTATCCGGAGGGCATCAGGCCGGATGCCATGCTCGCCTGGTACGCCGAGCGCCTGCCGACGGTGGAAATCAACAATACCTTCTATCGAATGCCCAAGACGAGCGTGCTCGAGAGTTGGGCGCAATCGACGCCGGAAGGCTTTCGCTTCGCGATCAAGGCGTCGCGCCGTATCACGCATATGGCGCGGCTCAAGGCGGAGTCGGCGGCCGAAGCGGTCGGTTTTCTCTACCGCAACCTTGCGGCGCTCGGCGCCAAGCGCGGCCCGGTTCTGTTTCAGCTGCCGCCATTCCTGAAAAAGGACCTGCCACGCCTGAGCGAGTTTCTGCGCCTGCTGCCCGAGGGACATGGCGCCGCGTTCGAGTTTCGCAACGACAGTTGGTTCTCTGACGACGTCTACGACCTGCTCAAAGGAGCCGGGGCGGTGCTGTGCCTCTCGGAGCGCGAAGACAACGCGCCGCCGCCTCTGGTGCAGACCGCTCCCTGGGGCTACGTCCGGCTTCGCCTCGAAGCCTATTCGGACCGCGATCTCGAGCAATGGGCGGCGAGGCTCGCGGCCACGGCGTGGCGCGAAGCCTACGTGTACTTCATGCACGAGCCCACGGCGCCAGCGTACGCGCGCACGCTGATGCGGTTCGGATCGTCGCAGGGATAGTGCGCGATCAAGGCTCGCCGTCCCACGCAGCGACTAGCTTACCCGCCGTCTGTCGCCGGAGACTTCGAGCCGGTTGACTACGCCCGCCACGCCGTCCACGACCGAGGCGATCGCGGCGATCCGCTGGCGCTCGCTGCGCGTGCGCACCTGGCCGACGAGGATCACGAGAGCATCCTCGGCGTAGACATCGATGCCGAGTGCGTCGACACCGGGTGCTGCGATGAGCGATTGCTTGACCCGCTTGCTCAGCTCGGTGTCCTCGGCGGTCGAGTCCGACCACGCAAACGCGGGCGCGGCCTCGGGCACGATCTTCGGCACCGAAGCTGGCTTGGGTACCGATGCGACGTGGTTCGCGGACGTATCGCTCTGGCCGGCGTCATCCTGGCCCGTGTTCGCGTTGACCCAGCGCAGCTGGCACGCGGCGAGACCGAGCGCAAGCAATCCTGCGAGAACGATGACCCCTATCAGCTTCATGAATGATCTCCTGGTTCGGATAATCTCTTTGAACAGCGCCGGAGCCGGCAAGTTCCGGCGGAGGAACACGGGTTCGCACTGCGGCACCGGGGGCAGTCATGGCTGTAAGGCGCCGGGCGGCTGATAGACTGATCGCCGTGAACATGAATCCCACGCCGGCGGACCTGATCGAGATCTCCGAGCTTCACTTCAGCTACGCGAAGCGGAAGATCTTTCGCGGGCTCTCGCTGAGGATTCCGCGCGGCAAGGTGGTCGCGATCCTCGGCGCCAGCGGCAGCGGCAAATCCACGCTGCTCAGGCTGCTCAGCGGGCAGCTGCGACCCGATCGCGGCTGGATTCGCGTCGACGGCCAGGTGGTGCACAAGCTCGATACCGCCGAACTGTACGCGCTGCGGCGCAGGATGGGCATGATGTTCCAGTCGAGCGGACTGTTCACCGACCTGTCGGTGTACGAGAACATCGCCTTCGCGTTGCGCGAACACTATGACCTGCCCGAAGAGCTGATCCGGCCCCTGGTGTTGATGAAGCTCGACGCGGTGGGGCTGCGCGGCGCGCGCGACATGATGCCGGCCGATCTCTCCGGCGGCATGACGCGGCGCGTCGCGCTCGCACGCGCGATCGCGACCCTGATCCGCAAGCTGAACGATGCCCTGGCGACCACGTCCATCCTGGTCACCTACGATGTGTCGGAAGCGCTCGAGGTGGTCGACTACCTGTACGTGATTGCCGACGGCGTGCTGGTGGGCGAGGGCACGCCGCAGGACGTGCTCGCGTCGGACGATCCTTACCTCAAGCAGTTCCTGCACGCGCTCCCGGACGGGCCGGTGCGTTTCCATTTTCCGGGCCATCCGCTGGCCGCGGATCTGCGCCTGCCGGCTGTCTGATCAGGCCTTGCCCGACTTGGGAATGAACTTCAGCGCGATGCCGTTGTTGCAGTAGCGCTGCCCGGTCGGCGGCGGGCCGTCGTCGAACAGGTGGCCGTGGTGGCCGCCGCAGCGGCTGCAATGGTATTCGGTGCGCGGCAGGATCAGCTTGAAATCGCGGCTGGTGCCGAATGCCCCGGGAATGGTGGTGAAAAAACTCGGCCAGCCGGTGCCGCTGTCGAACTTCATCGCCGACGTGAACAGCGGCAGGCCGCAGCCCGCGCAGGCGAAAACGCCTTCGCGCTTCTCGCGGTCGAGCGGGCTCGTACCCGAGCGCTCGGTGCCTTCATCGCGCAGCACGTTATAGGCCTGCGGGTCGAGGCGCTTGCGCCACTCGTCCTTGCTCAGCTTGAGCGGCTCTGTGGCCGCGGGTATCGGCACACCCTCCGCGAGGTGCGCCTTCCAGTTGGTCTGCAATGCTTCGATGTCTTTCATGGTCCTCGGAGGGGCGCCGAACGCGCGCCAAGCGATGGCGGCTACGGGGACGGCCACCAGAGCCTGCAACAGCGCACGCCGCTTAAGCGGGGTCGGGGTTTTCATCATAGCGTATGGTTAGTCGCGCCACCGCCGCAAAGCTTACTCCGACCCCGATGCAATGACCCCGTTTCAATAGCCTCCGGCCAGCTCGTGGCCGACGACCGCGCCGAGCACCGACCCGATCGCCACACCGGCGACCCGGTCACTTCCATGCGTGACGCTGCCGCCGATGACGGCGCCAGCGATGGCACCCACCAGGGCACCGTCGGCGGCATAGTAGCCATGCGTGCGGTATGCAGGGACGGCCGGCGGGCCATACGAGTATGCCGGTGCCGAATAGTAGTAAGCCGGTGCCCGGTAGGCCACGACGGGCCGCGGCGCCACCACGACGTAGGGTCGCGGATAAACGGTAGCTACCCTGGGGGCATAGTGCTTGGCCCGGTAGCCATGAGCGGGAGCCCAGTGGGGCGGATCCGCGAAGGCCGGAGCCGTGGCGCCGAGCGCCGCGCCCGCAGCCGTCAGGATTGCGATTCGCTTCCAGAGCATGTCAGCCTCCTTGCGTGATGTGCATACCCATCATGACGCAGGGACCCCCCGGTTGTTGACGACTGGAGTGCAAACTGTGTAACAGTGTGTAATCCGCGATCCCCCAGGGAGGGAATATTTCATGTTTCGCCATGCTTTCGCTGCAGCGCTTCTGGCCTTCGCGCCGCTCGTGCCGGCGCAGGACGCCTATCCGACCAAGCCCGTCACGATGATCGTTCCGTTCCCACCCGGCGGGGTGGCGGACATCGTAGGCCGCCCGCTCGCGGCGGTGATGGAGAAGACGCTCAAGCAGCCGGTGGTGGTGGTGAACCGCACCGGCGCCGGCGGCGCGGTCGGCATGGCGGCAGTTGCCAAGGCAACGCCCGACGGCTACACCATCCTGATGGCACTTTCCTCGATCTCGATCTTCCCCGTGTCCGACCGCATCAACGGCAAGACGCCTGCCTACGAGATGAAGGAGTTTGCGCCGATCGCCCTCGTCACCGCGGACCCCACCGTGCTGGTGGTGCGCGCCGACGGCCCGTACAAGACGCTCAAGGATTTCGTCGATGCAGCCAAGGCAAATCCGGGCAAGATCAATTATTCGTCCTCGGGGGTGTACGGCACGCTGCACGTGGCGATGGAGATTTTCGCCAACGCCGCGGGCATCAGGCTGTTCCACGTTCCGTATCAGGGCGGCGGACCGGCGGTGACCGCGCTGCTCGGCGGCCAGGTCGAGGCGCTTGCCTCCGGGCCGGCGGCGGCGATCGGCCAGATCAAGGGCGGCAAGATGCGTGCACTCGCCTCGTGGAGCACCCAGCGGCTCGCGCTGCTGCCCGATCTGCCCACTTTCAAGGAACTCGGCTACGACGCCGAGTTTTACATCTGGGCCGGCGTGTTCGCGCCCGCGGCAACGCCCGCGCCGATCGTTGCGCGCTTGCGCGAGGCAGTGCGCAACGCGGTCAGCGATCCCGATTTTCGCGGCGCGATGGAGAAGGTCGCGACGCCGATCGCTTATCTCGACGCGCCCGAGTTCCAGAAGTACTGGGACCAGGACGCGCGCCGCCTGGCGGTGGCGCTGGAGAAGATCGGCAAGGTGGAGCAGAAGTAGATTTTTTGACGACTGCGCCGACGCGGTTCACTCGCGTGCCCCGATCTGCGGCGGCGTGCGGTTGATTTTCGCCATCTCTCGGGTTTTTCGGGAAGATTCACCCCGAAAAACCCGAGACCGGGGAAATCGAAATACGCGCATCGCGCCCCGATGCGACGACCGCCCATTGTTTTCCTGCGTTACACCTAGCGGCGCTTGCGCCGGCCGCGCCAATCCGCCTGCTTCGGCGGCCGATACTGTAATTCGCGTCCCGCCCGGCGCTCGAACGGGTCGCGCCGCGTGAGCGTGCGCGATTGCGCGGCAGTGAGCAGGCGATAGTGGCGCGTTGCGTCGAGCGCCGTGGCGAGGTCCCAGGTCTCGCGCTCCGAGGTCGCCCAGACCGCCGGATCGATGCGCCGCAAGTCGAACGGCCGGGAGTAGGTGCGCAGCGTCTTGTGATGGCGCTTGTTGTAGTACTCATGAAAGTACGACATCGCAAGCTCGCGCAGCGACCCGTAGACCGGGTCGCGCCAGCGCAGCGCGAGGCCGTTGGTCTTCGAGATCGCGCCCCAGCGGCCGCGCCGCCTGAACACGGCCACCACGTGGTCGTAATCGTGCACCGCCTGCAGGTCGAGCAGCAGCGGCGGTTCGCCGTGGATCCAGAGCGCGCAGGCGGCAAGCGTCGCGCCTTCGATGCAATGCGCGCGACGCTGTTTGAGCACGCTGCGTACCGAGAAGCAGGTGTCGCCATCCGGTTCGAAATTCTGCTTCAGGCGGTGGAGGAAGCGCTGGATCTTCTGCGGCGTGTCGAGCTTGCGCAGAACCGCGAACTCGGCGCGGGTGAATCCCAACATTTCGCGGGTGGCTTTGCGGGGGTGCATTTTTTTGCGCAGTGTAACGCGGCCCTCCGGCGGCCGCGCGAGAGCCCGGCACGGGCGCCGCGCCGCTACAGCCGCGCGAGTTCCGGCATGAAGACGTCCCCCGAGCAGGCTTCGGGGAGGCTGTCCCCCGTCAGCAGTCCGGCGGCGGCGAGGGCCAGCAGCAGCGGTTTGCGCTGGATCATCGGCTTGCTCCTCCTCAGGAAGTCGCGAAATCATATACGCTTGCATGCCCGCATGGCCGAGAACGCGCTACCCGCCCCATGAACCTGCCTCCGTACCCCACGCTCGCCGTCGAACGCTCCGGCGAGCACGTCCTCGTGGTGCGGCTCAACCGGCCCCAGGTGCTGAATGCGCTCGATACGCAGATGGCGCGCGACACGCTCGATCTGTGGACCCGGCTTGCCGCCGAGCCGGGCGAGATGCGCTGCGCGGTGCTCACCGGCGCGGGCGAACGCGCGTTCTGCGCCGGCGGCGACCTCAAGGAGCGCGACGGCATGAGCGACGCGGCCTGGCGCGCACAGCACGAGATTTTCGAGCGCGCCTTCACGGCGCTGCTCGAATGCACGCTACCGGTGATCGCGGCGGTGAACGGCGATGCGTTCGGCGGCGGCCTCGAAATGGCGCTGTGCTGCGATTTCATGTACGCCGTGCCGGAAGCCCGCTTCGCGCAGTCCGAGGTGCGCCTGGGCATCATGCCTGGCGGCATGGGCACGCAGAACCTGCCGCGCGCGGTCGGCGAGCGGCGTGCCAAGGAGCTGGTCCTTGCCGCGCGGCCCTTCAGCGCCGCCGAGGCAGCCGCGTGGGGCCTGGTGAACAGAGTCTGCGCGCGCGCCACGCTGCTCGAAGAGGCGCTGGGCTGCGCGCAGGCGATCGCCGCCAACGCGCCGCTCGCAGTGCGGCAGGCGAAGAAGTCGATCCATTACGGGCTGCAGATGGACCTGCTCACCGGATACCGCTACGAGATCGAGGCCTACAACCGGCTCGTTGCCAGCGAGGACCGGCTGGAAGGCGTGCGCGCGTTCAACGAAAAGCGCAAGCCCCGCTTCCGGGGGCTCTAGCGGGACTCTTTTTTTGCCACCGCCGCGCACTCGCGTTACAGTGCGGGCGGCCAGGCCGCAACCATGTCGAATATCCGGAAAATCCCGATCAGCACCGGCGTCTACTGGGTGGAAATCCGGCATGCCGACGTGCGCATCCTGTGCGGCTGTCCGGAGGACGCAGTCAAGCACCTGCTGCGCAAGGGCCTGATCGTGCCGATGGAGGTCGGTGGCGTCGCCTGCGAGACCGGGCCGAACGCGATCCTGCTCTCGGATCTCGCGATCCAGAACGGTCAGGTCTGCAGCCGCTCCGAGTTCCCGGTGCTGCAGATGCTCTACAACCAGGGCATGATCGTTCCGGGACACCCGCGCAACAACGGCATGCGCCCGATGCTGATCGGTTCGCGCCGCCAGGTCGATGCGCAGATGGCCTACATCTTCCGCGGCAACTACGGCCTGGTTTCGCATGCCGAGCTGACCCAGGCGGGTCTGAGCGAGGAACAGGCGCACGAGATGATGCGCATGAAACTCGCCTTCGCCTTCGGGCAGATCCGTCCGAGCGAGGAGCTGGTGCAGCCGGTGGTGGTGGAGCGCGACGCGGTCGAGATCCGCAACGGCGTGCGGGTGCGCCGGCTACGCACCAACGTGTTCGAGATCGTCTACGAGGGCGAGAGCGTCGAGGTCGACCTCAATCTGGCACGCGGCGACGGCTACCAGTGCCCGTATTCGCTCGGCTACCACCTGCTGCAGCGCGACTACTTCACCATCGTGCACACCGGAGACGGCGACGGCTGGGACATGAACCGTCCCGCGATGGGCAGCATCGTGCTCTACCAGGGCCGCGTCTTCCTGGTGGATGCGGGGCCGAACATCGACCATGCGCTTACCGCGCTCGGCATCGGCATCAACGAAATCGACGGCATCTTCCACACCCATTGCCACGACGACCACCTGGTCGGCCTGACGGCGCTGATCCGCGGCGACCGGCGCATCGCGTACTACGCCGTGCCGATGGTGCGCGCCTCGGTGATCCGCAAGCTCGAGAGCGTGATGCAGCTCTCGGAGCAGGAATTCGGCGCGCTGTTCGACGTGCACGACCTGCAACTCGACGCCTGGAACGACATCGAGGGCCTCGAAGTCAAGCCAGTCCTGTCGCCGCACCCCGTGGAGACGACGATCTTCTACTTCCGGGTGCTCTGGGAAGGCGGCTACCGGAGCTATGCGCATCTGGGCGATATCGCCTCGGTCGACGTGATGCGCAAGATGATCGCGCCCGATGCCGCGCCGGCGGGCATCAGCCAGGCGCGCTTCGATCGCACCGTGCGCGACTACACGCAGAAGGCCGACGTCAAGAAGATCGACATCGGCGGCGGCCTGATCCACGGCGCCGCGGCCGATTTCGCGGGCGACACCTCGGGCAAGCTGATTCTCGCGCATACCTCGCGGCGCCTGACCGAGGACGAACGCGCGATCGGCTCGGGCGCCCCGTTCGGCACCGTGGAGGTGCTGATCGAGGGCATCTCGGATGAATTGCGCCGGCGCGCGTTCGGCTACCTGCGCGACTATTTCCCCGAGGTGCCGATCCACCGCATCCGGCACCTGATGAACAACCGCATCCTGGTGCTCAATCCGGAGGTCATCCTGATCCGGGAAGGGCAGCCGGTCTCCGACATCTACCTGATCCTGAGCGGCACGGTGGAGATGCTGCGCACCGGCGTACCGGGCAGCCACCGCCTGTCCGCGGGATCGATCGTCGGCGAGACCTCCTCGCTGCTCGGCATGGCGGCCAACGAGACCTACCGCGCGCTGAGCTTCGTGCAGGCGATGCGGCTGCCGCAGGACCTGTACCTCGATTTCGTCTCGCGCAGCGCGCTTTACCGCGAAATCGTCGAGTCGCGCGACGAACTCGAATTCCTGCGCAGCACGTGGCTATTCGCCGACGGCGTGTCGTGCATGACGCTCAACCGCCTGGTGCGCGAAACCGAGCCCGGGACGCTCGCGCAGGACGCGCTGCTGGCGCCTCCGGAGCAGGATTTGCTGGTGCTGCGCTCGGGCGAGGCGCTGCTCACGACGCCCGCCGGCTACGAGGAACGCCTCAAGACCGGGGCGCATTTCGGCGCCGGCGCGCTCGCCGACGGCGCGCAGCGCGGCACCCAGGTGCGCGCGCTGCATGCGGTGCAGATGTACCGCGTGCCGCTGCACTGCATCGAGAAACTGCCGGTGGTGCGCTGGAAGATGCTCGAGACGCACCGGCGCCGCTACGAGGAGCTGTGAGCGCGGCAGTGCGTCAGCCGGGCGCGAAACGATAGGCGTCCATCGCCAGCGCGCCGCTTTCGATGCGGTCGTGCAGACGCTCGGTGCGATAGTCCGGCCCGGCGGCGCCGAGGGCGAAGAACAGGGGCAGAAAGTGTTCTTCTGTCGGATGCGCGCGCGCGCCGTGCGGCGTGCGGCTGCGATAGTCGGCTAGCACTTCAAGGTCGCGGTCGCGGATGCGCGCATCGGTCCATTCCTGGAACTCCCGGGCATAGGCGAGCGGCGCCGCGCCGTCCGCACGGCGGTCGCGCAGATTGTGCGTCATTTGGCCCGAGCCGATCAGCAGCACGCCCTCGGCCGCGAGCGGCGCCAGAGCACGCCCGAGCGCAAGGTGGTGGCGCGGGCCGAACTCCTTCTGGAGCGAAACCTGCACTACGGGGATGCTTGCATCGGGATACATGTGGAGCAGCGGCGACCAGGCGCCATGGTCGATGCCGCGGCAGCCGTCGATCGCGGGGATAAACCCGGCGTCCTTCAGAAGCGCGAGCCCGCGCCGGGCAATGTCAGGCTCGCCGGGCGCGGGGTAACGGATTCGATAGAGCGGTTCCGGGAAACCGAAGAAGTCGTGCACCGTCTCCGGTTTCGGATTGCCGGTGAGCATCGGCAGGTTCGTCTCCCAATGCGCCGATGCAATGAGGAGCGCGCGTGGGTGCGGCAGGGATTGCCCGAGACTCGCCCAGGCCTTTCCCGCAGCGCCCGGGTCGAGCGCGTGCATCGGCGAGCCGTGCGACAGGAACAGGGTCGGCAACGGCTCCTTCCGATTCATGCGTAGACCCGTCCCGGATTGCGGTTGAACCAGACGTTGGCGAGGGCGTATCGGCCGTCGCCAAGCAGCGCCTGCGCGATCGCGGCCGCGGCGAGGAACGCGGGATACTCCCAGCCGCCGTTGGGGGCGCTGAACAGCCAGCCGTTGCCGGCGTGCGCCCAAGTGGCGCCGATCAGCACCGGAACCAGCGCTGCGGCCGCGTAGCGCGAACCCAGGCCAGCGAGGATCAACGCGCCGCCGACGAGTTCCGCGGCGAAGGTGAGGTAGGCGAGCGGGCCCGGCAATCCCAGCGATTCGAAGAACTTCACCGTGCCGGGCAGGGTGAAGACGGTGTACTTCAGCAGGGCGTGCGCGATGAACATGACACCGAGCGCGAGGCGCAACACGAGCGCGGCATAGGGGGCGGTGCGTGAGTCGAGCATGACAGGTCTCCAGGAATGAGGTTGACGCGATCATCATGAGACTTGTTCATTTCGGGATAAAGAGGTTAATCTGCAATTGATTAACCCGGATTTAAGGATAATTTCATGGACCGGTTCCAAGCCATGGCGGTCTTCGTCAAGGTTGTCGAGCAAGGCAGTTTCGCGCGTGCCGCCGGGCGCCTCGGCATCTCGACCTCCGCCTGCTCGCGCCAGATTGCCGATCTCGAACGTCACCTCGACGCGCGGCTGCTTCACCGCACCACGCGGCGGCTCTCCCTCACGGAGAGCGGGCAGTCGTTCCACGAGCGCTGCGTGCAGCTGCTCGCCGATCTCGAGGAGGCCGAGATTGCGGCGGCGGCAAGCACGGCCACGCCGCGCGGCACGATCAGGCTGACCTGCTCGATCAATTTCGGCGTGCGCCACCTCTCGCCGGCGATCGGCGCCTTCCTCGCCCGTCATCCGGAGGTCCGTTTCGACGTCGCGTTGTCCGATCGCATCGTCGACCTGGTCGACGAGGGCTACGACATGGCGGTGCGCATCGGTGGTACGGGAGGGGCGAACGTGGTCGCACGCCGGCTTGGCGAGACGCGCGTGGTTTGCTGCGCGGCGCCCGATTACCTCGAGCGCCACGGCACGCCGCACTCGCCGGAAGAACTCGCCAAGCATCGCTGCCTCACGTACGAGTACCTGCAGTCGCGCAACCTGTGGCAATTCCGCGACCGCTCCGGGCGCGAGCGGCCGGTGCGCGTGTCAGGTCCGTTGCACTCCAACAACGGCGATCTGCTGGCCGCCGCCGCAGTGCAGGGCGTCGGCATTGCGCTCGAGCCCGGCTTCATCGTCGGCGCGGACCTGAAGGCCGGAAGGCTGGTGCCGCTTCTCGAGTCGTATGCGGCGCCGGTCTCGCCGATCTACGCGGTGTACGCGAGCCGCAGATACCTCTCGGCCAAAGTGCGCGCGTTCGTCGACTTTCTCGCCGAGCGCTTCGCCTCGCCTCAGAACTGGTAGCGGCGCAGGCCGCCGTCGACGGGGATCACGGCGCCGGTGATGTAGCGCGCGCGCGGCGAGGCGAGAAAACAGGCCAGATGCGCGATGTCCTCGGGCTGGCCGTATTCGCCCACCGGAATTTCCTGCTCGGATTGCCGCTGCCGGTACTCGGGGGTGTAGTTGCGCAGGATCTGCTCGCTCAGGATGCGCCCGGGCGGGATGCAGTTCACCGTGATGCCATGCCGCCCGACCTCGCGCGACAGTCCCTTGGCCCACGAATGCATCGCTGCCTTGGCGCAGAATGCGCCGTTGATGCCTTCGGGTTCGCTCTTGCCGGTGATGTTGATGATGCGTCCCCACCGGTTCGCGATCATCGCGTCGAGCAGCCGGTCGGTCAGCTGCCGCTGCCGGGTGAAGTTGAGCGTCAGCGCCTCTTCCCATTGCGATTCGCTCGCATGCAGCTTGAAGGCGCGCGAACCGCCGGCGTTGTTGACCAGGATCTCGACCTTGCCCAGCGCGGCGAGCGCCGCCTCGGCGATGCGCTGGGGCGCTTCGGGCTGCATGAAATCCTGTTCGATCAGCGCCGGGCGCACGCCGCCGCTGCCCTCGATTTGCGCCGCCAGCTCGTCGAGCCGGTCGCGGCGGCGCGCCGTCACCGCGAGGCGCACGCCGTCGGCGGCCAGCGCGACGGCAATCGCGCGCCCGATGCCGGCGCTCGCGCCGGTGACGAGCGCCGCTCTGCCGGCGAGCTGCAGGTCCATGCCGCGGCTAGCACCAGTGGCGCGGCGGCTGCCAGGTGAGCTGCGCGGGTAGCGGCGCGCGCAGCACCCGGACCATGCGCAGCGCGCTTTCGGTGCCGGCGTAGTAGCGCGGCACCAGGATCGTCTCGCCGAAGCCGAGCGCGCGATAGAAGCGCCGCGCGGCATCGTTGGTGGCGCGCAATTCCAGATGCAGGCTTTCGATGCCGGCCGTGAGCGCTGTCTCGACGAGCCACTCGAGCAGGCGCCGACCGATGCCGCGCCGGCGGTGCGTCGGGCGCACCGCCATCAGCACCAGGTGCGCGCGTTCGTCGCCGAACTCCATCATGGCGAATCCCACCAGCGAGCCGCGATCGAAGGCTGCGAGCAGCGACACGTTGCTGCGCTCCAGCGCGCGCTGGATGCGCGCCGCGTCGTACTTCCAGGCCAGGCCGTACTCGATGTGCTCGCGCGACATCAGCGCGATGGCGTGGCTGTCGCGCGCCAGCGCGGGGCGCAAGGTGATCGCGGCGTGGCTCATGCGCCGAATTTATACCACGGCCGGCGGGGTGCAACAGGCGCCGGATTTCGTGGACAATCACGGTCTGTCCCGATGCGCGCGCGAGACCATGAGAAAGCCGAACTTCCTCGTTATCCTGATCGATGACCTGCGCTGCGACGAGTTCGGCGCGGGCGGCCATCCGTACCTGAAAACGCCGCACATCGACCGGCTGGCGCGGGAGGGTGCCCTGTTCGAGCGAGCGTTTCACACCACACCGATCTGCTCGCCGAACCGCGCTTCGGTCCTGACCGGCCAGTACGCGAGCCGGCACGGCATCATCGATAACGTGGCGCGCGACGCGATGAGCCATCGGCTGCCGAACTACCACCTCGCGCTGCAGGCGCTCGGCTACGAGACTGCGCACATCGGCAAGTGGCACATGGGCAACGATGGCTCGCCGCGGCCCGGCTACGATCACTGGGTGAGCTTCGACGGCCACGGCCGGCTGAACGACCCGAAGCTGAACGAGGATGGCCGCGCGGTTCAGCATTCCGGCTACGTCACCGACATCCTGAACCGCAAGGCGCTCGATTTCGTCGCCGGCAAGCGCAAGCGGCCTTGGGCGCTGTTTTTCGCGCACAAGGCGGTGCACCCTGACGCCGAGCAGGCGGCCGATGGCACGCTCACGCTCGACAAGGATGGCGGCTACAAGCCCGCCGAGCGGCATCGGGACCTCTATCGCGGCTGCATGTTTCCGCCCAAGCCCAACATGCTGACGCCCGCCGAGGTGGCGAAGCGCAAACCGGCGTGGGCCGAGGCCCTGCAACTCAAGGGCTCGGAAAAATCGCAGACCGTGCTGCAGGCCATCGGCGCCGGCACGCAGGAAGAAATCCGCCTGCGCGCGGCGATGATGGCCGCGGTCGACGAGGGCGTCGGATTGCTGCTCGAGTCGCTCGAGAGCAGCCGCCAGCTCGATGACACGCTGATCCTGTTCTTCGGCGACAACGGCTACTTCTTCGGCGAGCATGCGCTCGGCCCCGAGCGGCGCTTTGCCTACGAGGAGGGCATCCGCTCGCCGTTCGTGCTGCGCTATCCGCCTCGCACCAAAGCCGGTGCGCGCGTGCACGACCTGGTGATCTGCCAGGACATCGCGCCGACGTTGATCCAGCTCGCCGGCGGACGACCCGGACCCCAGATCCAGGGGCGCTCGCTGCTGCCGCTGCTCGCCGCAAGGCGCGACGGCTGGCGCAAGTCGATCCTGATCGAGTACTGGGCGGATAATGCACTGCCCTGGCTGGTCGGCATGAGCTACAAGGCGATCCGGACCGATCGTTACAAGTACATTCGCTGGGTGAATCGCGGCCGCAACGGCGAACTGGACGAGTTCTACGACCTGGATCTCGATCCTTTCGAGCTTGTCAACCGCAATGCGAGCCGGCGCTACGCGGGCGTGCGCGACGGCCTGCGCCGCGAGCTGCGGCGGCTGGTGGCGGATGCGGCCGGCCTCTAGCGCTGCCTTGCGCCAGATCATTGCGGGCCGGCGGCGATGGTGTTTAAACTGTTGCCAGGCAGGCGACCGTCATGCTGACCCTCGAAGACTGCATCGGCTTGTGCGACTTGAGCGAAGAAGAGGTTCTCGCCATCGCGAGCCACGAGCACATCCCCGAAATTGCGGCAGCCGAGCTGGGCAATTACCTGGTGCGCTGCCCCGACGGCGAATTGTGCATCCGGGCGATGATCCGCGACGACATCGCGTGGGCCGCGGCAAGCGGCAACCACGACCGGCAGCTGGCTCTGAAGCTGGTGCTGCGCAACTTCATCGTGAGTCATCCGCGCTGCGACGAGCGTTGCCGCCGCGAAATGCACCTGCCGGAGCGGCGGGTGCTGTAACCATCGGGGCGCGCGCTTGCCCTTCTTGCGCCGCCCGGATTGGACTAGTATGTGAGCAGGCCACGCCATCCGGGAGGGTGCGACATGCAAGTCAAGGAAATCCTGCGCGTCAAGGGCAACCGGCTGCTCACGATCGAACCCTCCGGCCGCGCGGCCGATGCGGTTGCCACCATGGCGGCACAGAACCTCGGTTCGCTGGTCGTGATGGACGGTGGCCGCATGGCCGGCATGCTCACGTTCCACGAACTGCTGCAGGCGCTGGCGAAGCGCGGCGGGGCGCTCGGCGACCTGAAGGTGGGCGAGGTCATGGTGCGCGACCCCGTGACCGCGGCGCCCGACATGGAAGTCAACGATCTGCGCCGCACCATGCTCGAAAGCGGGGCGCGCTACCTGCCCGTGATGCACGACGGCAAGCTGCTTGGCGTGATCTCGTTCCGCGATGTCGCCAAGGCGGTTCTCGAGGAGCAGGATTTCGAGAACAAGATGCTGAAGGGCTACATCAAGAATTG
>Ga0155946_1200_pt1 | contig 17908 bp, 33 predicted proteins | sample RifCSPlowO2_02_FD_107600 | JGI IMG/M metagenome (GOLD analysis project Ga0155946, IMG submission 107600) | Betaproteobacteria bacterium RIFCSPLOWO2_02_67_12
GCCACGCCGACGAGAAAAAACGCTGATGCTCAACCAGTGACTGTTGTCGCTGTTCTCCCAGCGCACCGCCACCGAAGCGGTCTTCACCAGCCGCTGGACAATAGCCTGACTTTTGCATTTGCTCATCGTACTGAGTGAAATTACTCACCACCATGAGCACCTCGCCAGATCCCCTCTTTCAGCGGGACTCCGTCTGCGTACACTGACACCACCATGAGAAAGCTGCTCGAAGACTCCTTCCGCGCAGCGGTGGCCGCAGCGGATCCGCTCAAGGTTCTGCCGCCACACCTTCCATCCCGACCGCGCGGACGCACGTTCGTAGCCGCCGCAGGCAAGGCTGCGGCCTCGATGGCGGTCGCGGTTGAGCAGCACTGGCCCGCCGCCGCCCCGCTCGAAGGCATCGCGGTAACGCGCTACGGCCATTCGCTGCCGACCAAACGCATTCGGGTGATCGAGGCAGGCCATCCGGTGCCGGATGAAGCGGGCGAAAAGGCGGCGCGTGAAATTCTCGAAAGCGTGCGGGCGCTCGGACCCGACGACCTGCTCCTTGCCTTGATCTCGGGTGGCGGCTCGGCGCTGCTGTCGCTGCCGGCCGAAGGCGTCTCGATGGCAGCCCTGAAGTCAGTGACCAAGCAGCTACTGCGCTGCGGCGCCTCGATCCAGGAGATCAACACGGTGCGCAAGCACCTGTCGGCGATCCAGGGCGGGCGGCTCGCCGCCGCATGCCGCGCGCCGGTGCTGGCGCTCGCCATCTCGGACGTCACGGGCGACGACCCGACGCACATCGCCTCCGGCCCCTGCGCGCCCGATCCGACGACCTGCGCCGACGCCGCCGCGATTCTGGCGAAATACGGCATCGAATCGCCGGGCACATTCTCCGAAACGCCGAAGCCCGGCGACCCTCTCTTTGCCAGGGTGGAAAACCGCGTCATCGCCACCGCGCACCGCTCGCTGGAAGCCGCGGCAGAGGCGTTTCGCTCTCAAGGCGTGACGCCGGTCATCCTCGGCGACTCGATCACCGGCGAAGCCTCCGAAGTCGCGAAGGTCACGGCGGCACTGGTACGCGAGATTCGTCAGCATCAATCGCCGTGGAAACCGCCGGTCGCGCTCATCTCCGGCGGCGAGTGCACGGTCACGGTGCGGGGCGGCAACGGCCGCGGCGGGCGCTGCGGCGAGTTCCTCCTCGCGCTCGGCATCGAACTGGAAGGAGTGAGAGACATCTGGGCTATCGCCGCGGATACCGACGGCATCGACGGCTCGGAAGACAACGCCGGCGCCCTGCTATCGCCCGATTCCCTCGCTCACGCTCGCGAAAAGGGCCTCGACGCGAAACAGTTCCTCGCGGGAAACGACAGCTACGGTTTCTTCTCCGCGCTCGGCGACCTCCTCGTCACCGGGCCCACGCGCACCAACGTCAACGACTACCGGGCCATTCTGGTGCGGTAATTCTTCGCTGCGTCGCCGCTTGCGCGATGCATATGATGTATATATCATCGCACGGTGCGGTTCAAGCACGACCCGGCGAAGGCGGCAGCAAACCTCAAGAAGCACGGGGTTTCGTTCGCTGACGCCGAAGGCGCGCTTGACGATCCGCTCGCGGTCACCGTCGAAGATCCAGACGCCGAAGGCGAGCAACGCTGTCGGACTGGGAAACGCCGGTGAATTATTGGTAGTGGTCTGGACAGAGCGCGACGGCGAGTGCCGCCCGATCTCGGCGCGTCGGCCGACGCGAAAGGAGCGCAAGGACTATGAGGCCTGAGTACGATTTTTCCCAGGGCAAGCGTGGAGCGGTCATCCCGCAGAAAGGCAAGACGCGTATTTCCATCTTCATCGACAACGCCGTGCTCGACGAATTCCGGACGCGGGCGGAGAAAGCGGGGACGGGATATCAAACCATGATGAATGACGCGCTCAGGAAGTACCTGTCCGAAACCGACCAACCGGTAACCGAGCAGACGCTACGCCGGGTCCTGCGCCAGGAGCTGCCCGAATATTTGCGAGGTCTGACCGCGGCATCCGCCCGGACGCGCACCAAGAACAGCGCGCGCCGGTGATGCGACGCGTTCAGACATCAGCCGGCCAGCCAGGGATTGAAGCACGAGGCGCCGCAGCGCTCGAAATCCCCAATGTTGCGGGTCGCAATAACGAGATGGTGCGCGAGACCGGTCGCGGCGATCAGGCCGTCGATGACCGGAAGCGGCTCTCCACGCGACTCGGCTTCACCCGCGAGCTTGCCCCAGGCGGCGGCGACCGTGCCGTCGATCGCGAGCAGGCGCTCGCGGAATCGATCCGCGAGATCGCTTCTCACCCAGGTCTCAAGCTTGCTGCGGCGCGATGACGCCGGCAGCTTGGCAATCCCCTTTTCAAGTTCGCCGATGGTGAGCACGCTCAGGTAGAGCGACATTTCCTCTGCGCGCTTCATCCACTCCATGACGTTCTCGTCGGGCGAACGCTTGACGAGTTCGGAGATCACACTGGTATCGACGAGGTACCTCACAGGTCGATGCGCCTGCCGGTGTCAGTGCTTCGATCAAGATCCAGATCCACACCTGCAAGGGGGGACTTGCGGAAGAAGTCGACCAGGCTGCCGCGAGGTCGCGAGAGCGCGCCGAATTCCTTCGCTGACACCACCACCGCCGCATCGCGACCGTGCAGCGTAATCACCTGCGGTCCTTCCTCGCGAGCCTTACGCACCAGCTCGGACAGGCGGTTCTTGGCGTCCTGTAATTGCCATCTAATCATCATATTAGTTGCCATAGCTAGCTAGAATAGCCAGAGTTTACCACGACACCGCCATCATGCGCGCACCCCCGGGAAAAGGGGTGCGACACGACTACCGCGCGATCGTCGTCGCGCCCTAGGAAAGCGTGACCGCAGCGCCGACGCCGATGCCCAGCGCCTTGGCCGCACTTCCCCTGACGAGCGCGAGCTCGATCACCCCGCAGCTGTTGACGTACCAGAACGGCTCCCCCGGCGGCGCATCCCCGAAAACGCGAGCGAAACTCAACGGCCTTCCCCCGACGATCACGTGCGCCGCGCGGTCGACGTCGCGCGCCGAGACTCCGGTAATGCAGTTGCCGAAATGGTCCACGTAGATCACGCGTGCGAGCGGCGCCGGATCGAGCAGCACTTCCGGCTGGGCTTTCGGCGCCAGCCATTCGGGCAGCAGGATCCCCGCAGCGAGGCGCGCCGCGACCGGCGCGAACAGATCGCGGCCGTGAAACGACGACGATAGCTGCGAAGGTTTCCAGGTAATCGACTGGCAGCGGCGCGTCGTAGCGCGCTGGAACACGACCGACAGCAGCCCGTTGTCCGGCCCTACGTAGCGCCGGCCGTCGGCCTCGATCACGATGGCATCGCGCAGCGTGCCCACGCCCGGGTCGACCACCGCGAGAAACACGCTTCCCGCCGGGAACTGCGGCGCGAGCGCGGCAAGCAGGTGCGCCGCGCTCTCGATGTCGTAATCGCAGGCGTCGTTCAGCAGGTCGACCACCGGCTCGCCCGGCGCGAGCGCAGCGAGCACGGCCTTCACCTGGCCTACGTACAGGTCGGCCGTGCCGAAGTCCGTAAACAATACGATCGCCACAGCCGGATTCTAAAAACAAAAAGCCGGGCGGACCCGGCCTTTCGCACTGCCGCGACGAAGCGTTACGCCGCTTTCTTGTCTTCTTTCTTCGCCGGCTCGGCCGCGGCATCCGGCCGGTCCATGAGCGTCACCAGCGCAAGCGGCGCATTGTCGCCCTTCCTGAAGCCGCACTTGAGGATGCGGAGGTACCCGCCGTTCCTCTTGGTGTAGCGCGGCCCGAGCTCGCCGAAGAGCTTGGTCACGATCGGGCGATCGCGCAGGCGGTCGTACGCCAGGCGCCGGTTGGCGAGCGTAGGCGTCTTGCCCATGGTGATCATCGGCTCGACCACGCGGCGCAATTCCTTCGCCTTGGGGAGCGTGGTCTTGATCTCCTCGTGCCTGAGAAGCGACACCGCCATGTTGCGGAACATCGCGAGGCGATGGCTGGTGGTCCGGTTGAGCTTGCGGAGGCCGTGACCGTGGCGCATGGGGCAATCCCTTCAGGTGCGGTGGTGCTCGAGCCCGGCCGGCGGCCAGTTCTCCAGCTTCATGCCGAGCGTCAGCCCGCGCGAAGCGAGCACTTCCTTGATCTCGTTGAGCGACTTGCGGCCGAGGTTCGGCGTCTTGAGAAGCTCCGTCTCGGTGCGCTGGATCAGGTCGCCGATATAGTAGATGTTCTCCGCCTTGAGGCAGTTGGCCGAGCGCACCGTCAGCTCCAGGTCGTCCACCGGACGCAGCAGGATCGGGTCGGGGGCGATGCTCTTCTTTTCTTCCGTCGGCAGCGCGGTCCCCTCGAGCTGCGCGAACACCGACAACTGCTCGACCAGGATGCGCGCCGCATAGCGCACCGCTTCTTCCGGCTCGATCACGCCGTTGGTCTCGATGTCGAGGATCAGCTTGTCGAGATCGGTGCGCTGCTCGACGCGCGCCGCGTCGACCAGGTACGACACGCGCCGCACCGGGCTGTAGGAGGCATCCAGGATGATGCGGCCGATGCTCTTGGTCTCCTCCGGCAGGTAGCGCATGTTGCCCGGCACGTAGCCGCGCCCGGATTCGACCTTGATCTGCATCTCGATCTTGCCGCCCGCGGCGATGTGCGCGATGACGTGCTCCGGATTGACCACCTCGACGTCGTGCGATGCCTCGATGTCGGCCGCGGTCACCGGGCCCTCGCCCTTTTTCTTCAGCGTGACGATCGCCTCCTGGCGGTTGTGCAGGCGAAACACCACGCCCTTCAGGTTGAGCAGCAGGTCGACCACGTCCTCGCGCACGCCGTCGAGCGTAGAGTACTCGTGCACCACGCCCGCGATCTGCACCTCGGTCGGGGCATAGCCCGGCATCGAGGACAGCAGCACGCGCCGCAGCGCGTTGCCGAGCGTGTGCCCGTAGCCGCGTTCGAACGGCTCCATCGTGACTTTGGCGTGCAGCGGCGAAAGGTTCTGGACGTCGACGATGCGCGGTTTGAGAAATCCGGTCAGTGGCATGTGTGCGGTACCCCGTTACTTCGAATACAACTCGATGATCATGCTTTCGTTCACCGTCGAGGGCAGGTCGGCGCGCGCCGGCAGCGACTTGAGCTTGCCCGTGAGCGCCTTGGTATCGACCTCGAGCCACTCCGGAATGCCGCGCGACTCGGTCGCCTCGGCCGCGGCCTTGATGCGCAGCTGCGCCCTGGCCTTGTCGGCCACGGCGACGACGTCGCCCGCGCGAACCTGATACGACGGAATATTGACGCGCCTGCCGTTGACCAGGATGGCGTTATGCCGCACCACCTGGCGCGCTTCGGTGCGCGAGGCACCGAACCCCATCCGGTAGGCGATGTTGTCGAGGCGCGTCTCCAGCAGCTGCAGCAGCCGCTCGCCGGTCACGCCCTTCGAGCGCGCCGCCTCGGCGTAGGTACTGCGGAACTGCCCCTCGAGCAGGCCGTACATGCGGCGCGTCTTCTGCTTTTCACGCAGTTGCTTGCCGTAGTCCGAGAGGCGCGAGCCCGATTTCTGGCCGTGCTGGCCGGGCGCGTAGCTGCGGCGATCGACCGCGCACTTGTCGGTGAAGCATTTTTCGCCCTTGAGGAAGAGCTTCTCGCCCTCCCTGCGGCACTGGCGGCACTTGGCGTCGAGATTTCTGGCCATCGCTTCTCCTTAGACCCGCCGGCGCTTGGGCGGGCGGCAGCCGTTGTGCGGCACCGGCGTCACGTCGGCGATCGAGCCGATCTTGAGCCCGATCGCGTTGAGCGCCCGCACCGCCGATTCGCGGCCGGGCCCGGGGCCCTTGATGCGCACTTCGATGTTCTTCACCCCGCAGTCCTGCGCCGCGCGTCCGGCCCGCTCCGCCGCCACCTGCGCCGCGAAGGGCGTCGACTTGCGCGATCCCTTGAAACCGGCGTTGCCCGAGGTCGACCAGGACAGCGTGTTGCCCTGCCGGTCGGTGATGGTCACGATGGTGTTGTTGAACGAGGCATGAATATGGGCGATGGCTTCGGCCACGTTCTTCTTGACCTTCTTGCGGGTGCGCGACGCCGCGGTCTGCTGCAGCTGCTGCGTCGTCGGTGCTGACTTGCTTGCCATGAATGCGGTCCTTTCAGGCGGCCTTGCCGGCCTGGACGTTCAGTTTGATCGCCGCCTTGCGCGGTCCCTTGCGCGTGCGCGCGTTGGTGCGCGTGCGCTGGCCCCTCACCGGCAGGCCCTTGCGGTGACGCCCGCCGCGGTAGCAGCCCAGGTCCATCAGGCGCTTGATCGACATCGACACCTCGCGCCGCAGGTCGCCCTCTACGGTGAAGCGCCCGACGCTCTCGCGCAGGCGCTCCATTTCGCCGTCGCTGAGATCCTTGATCTTGCGCGCCTTGTCGATGCCGGCCACGGCGCAGATCGCCTCGGCGCGGGCGCGGCCGATGCCGTAGATCGCGGTGAGCGCGATGCTGGCGTGCTGGTGGTTCGCGATGTTGATGCCTGCAATGCGGGCCATGGAGTCCCCGAAGACGGAAAACCTGAGATTATATCTGTCCGGTCAATGCTCTATCAAGGCTGGGCTCGAAGCGAGCGCCGTCAGCCCTGGCGCTGCTTGTGGCGCGGGTTCGGACAGATCACGCGCACCACGCGCTTACGGCGCACGATCTTGCACTTGCGGCACATTTTCTTTACCGAGGCACTCACTTTCATGTCGCTTCTCCTTGCCTAGCGTACGGGCAGTCCGCCCTTGAAACTGGCCTTGCGCAGCAGGCTCTCGTACTGGTGCGTCATGATGTAGGCCTGCACCTGGGCCATGAAATCCATCGTCACCACGACGATGATCAGGAGCGACGTGCCGCCGAAATAGAACGGCACGTTCCAGCGCAGGATCAGGAACTCCGGCAGCAGGCAGACGAGCGTGACGTAGATCGCGCCGGCGAGCGTCAGCCGGAGCAGGATCTTCTCCAGGTAGCGCGCGGTCTGGTCGCCGGGGCGGATCCCCGGAACGAAGGCGCCGGACTTCTTCAGGTTGTCCGCCGTCTCCTTGGGGTTGTACTGCAGCGCGGTGTAGAAGAAGCAGAAGAAGATGATCATCGCGGCATACAGCATGACGTAGATCGGCTGGCCCGGCGACAGCGTGCCCGCCACGTCGCGCAGCCAGATCAGACCTTCGGCGGAGCCGAACCAGCCCAGCAGCGTGGCGGGAAACAGGATCAGCGACGAGGCGAAAATCGGCGGGATGACGCCGGACATGTTGAGCTTGAACGGCAGGTGCGAGCTCTGGCCGCCGTAGACGCGGTTTCCCACCTGGCGCTTGGCATAGTTGACGAGGATCTTGCGCTGGCCGCGCTCGACGAAGCACACCACCGCCGTCACCACCGCGACCGCCGCCGCGATCAGCAGCGCCGTGAGCGGGTGCATGGCGCCGGTGCGCACCAGTTCCAGCGTCCCGGCAATCGCGCTCGGCAGCCCTGCGGCGATGCCGGCGAAAATGATGATCGAGATGCCGTTGCCCAGCCCGCGCTCGGTGATCTGCTCGCCGAGCCACATCAGGAACATGGTTCCGGTGACGAGCGTGGTCACCGTCGTGACGCGGAACATCAGGCCCGCCTCGAGCACCAGGCCCGGCTGGCTCTCGAGCGCGATCGATATGCCGGTGGCCTGGAACAACGCCAGGAACACGGTGCCGTAGCGCGTGTACTGGGTGATCTTGCGCCGGCCGGTTTCGCCTTCCTTGCGCAACTGCTCGAGCTGCGGGCTCACCGCAGTCATGAGCTGCATGATGATCGAGGCCGAAATGTAGGGCATGATGCCCAGCGCAAAGATGGTGAAACGCGACAGCGCCCCGCCCGAAAACATGTTGAACATGCCCAGGATCCCGCCCTGCTGGCCCTTGAACAGGTCGGCCAGCACGTTCGGATCGATTCCCGGAACCGGGATGTGCGCGCCGACGCGGAAAACGACCAGCGCCCCGAGAAGGAACAGCAGCCGCCGCTTCAGGTCGCCATAGCGTCCCGTCTTGCCCGCATTGGGTAGCGAGGTGGCCAAGCCGCGTTATTCCTTGGCCGGCGCCGCGGGCGACGCAGGCATCTCGACCTTGCCGCCGGCCGCCTCGATCGCCGCGCGCGCGCCCTTGGTCGCCTTGACGCCCTTCAGCGTCACCGCCCGCGCGAGCTTGCCCGACAAAATGACCTTGGCGGTCAGGATGAGGCGCGAAACCACGCCCTCGGCCTTGAGCGCCGCCAGATCGATCTCGCTCGCCTTCATGCGCTGCAGATCCGACAGGCGGATCTCGGCGTAGGTGTCGCGGCCGAGCGAAGTGAAGCCGCGCTTGGGGAGGCGCCGGTGCAGCGGCATCTGGCCGCCTTCGAAGCCGACCTTGTGGTAACCGCCGGCGCGGGCGCGTTGGCCCTTGTGACCCAGGCCCGCGGTCTTGCCCCAGCCGGAGCCGACGCCGCGGCCGACGCGATGCCGCGCATGCTTGGCGCCCGGCGCAGGCTTGAGCGTATTCAAACGCATGGCGATTACCTTTCCACCCGAACGAGGTAATGGACCTTCGTGATCATGCCGCGCACCGCGGCGCTGTCCGCAAGCTCGACCGTCTGATGCCGCCGCTTCAGGCCCAGTCCGCGCACCGTGTCGCGATGGCTCTGCTTGGTTCCGGCCAGGCCTTTCACCAGCGTCACTCTGACTTTTGCATCGCTCATGGAGTGCCTTCAGTGCTGCAGGATTTCTGCTACGCTCTTGCCGCGCTTGGCGGCAATCTGGGCCGGCGTGCTCATCGACTGCAGCCCCTGCAGCGTCGCCCGCACCACGTTGTACGGGTTGGTCGAACCAAAGCACTTGGCGAGAATGTTGGTGACGCCCATGACCTCGAACACCGCGCGCATCGGCCCGCCGGCAATGATTCCGGTGCCCTCCGAAGCCGGCTGCATCAGCACCTTCGCGGCGCCGTGCCTGCCGTGGACGGTGTGGTGCAGGGTGCCGTTCTTCAGGTTGACCTTGAACATCTTGCGCCGCGCCTCGTCCATGGCCTTTTGCACCGCCACCGGGACTTCGCGCGCCTTGCCCTTGCCCATGCCGACGCTGCCGTCGCCGTCGCCGACCACGGTGAGCGCCGCGAATCCCAGCACCCGACCGCCCTTCACCACCTTGGTGACGCGATTCACCGCGACCATCTTCTCGCGCAGGCCGTCGCCGCGCTCCTCGGTCTGCCGTACTCGTCCCTGCATCTTTGCCATGGCCCGTGATCCTCAGAACTTGAGGCCGCCGCTGCGGGCGGCCTCGGCGAGCGCCTTGATGCGCCCGTGGTAGCGGTAGCCTGCACGATCGAACGCGACCTTCTCGATCCCTGCCGCCTTCGCCTTCTCCGCAATGCGCTGGCCCACGACCTCGGCCGCCTTGCGGTTGCTGCCGCTTTTCAGCGCCGCACGCAGCTCCTTCTCGGCCGTCGACGCGCTGGCGAGCACCTTGTCGCCCGCAGCGTTCGTGATCTGCGCGTAAATGTGGCAGTTGGTGCGGTGGACCGTCAGCCGCACATGGCCCAGTTCGCGGATCTTGAGGCGCGTCTGGCGCGAGCGGCGCAGGCGCGAGAGATTCTTATCGGACATGGCTCTAGCTCCGCTACTTCTTCTTCGTTTCTTTCAGCACGATCGTCTCGCCGGCATAGCGCACGCCCTTGCCCTTGTACGGCTCGGGCGGCCGCGTGTCGCGGATCTCCGCGGCGATCTGGCCGACGAGCTGCTTGTCGATGCCGCTCACCAGGATCTCGGTCTGGGTGGGTGTCGCGACCTTCACGCCTTTGGGCATCTGCCGCACCACCGGGTGCGAGAAGCCGAGCGACAGGTTCAGTTTGTCGCCCTGCGCCTGGGCACGGTAACCGACGCCGACCAGGTTGAGCTTTTTCTCGAAGCCCTTGGTCACGCCGGTGACCATGTTGGCGACCAGTGCACGCATCGTGCCGGACATGGCGTCGGCCTGGCGCGAATTGCCGAGCGCCCGGCACTTGAGCGTTTCGCCCTCGTGCTGCAGCTCGACGTTCGGGTCGAGCGCGCGTGCGATCGTGCCGAGCGGCCCCTTCACCGATATCTGGCCGGCCGCGATGCTGACTTCCACGCCCTTGGGAAGCGCGATCGGGTTCCTGGCGATCCTGGACATGAGCGCGTCGTCCTCAGGCCACGATGCAAAGCACTTCGCCGCCCAGCCCGGTGTCGCGCGCCTTGCGGTCGGTCATCACGCCCCGCGAGGTCGATACGATCGCCACCCCGAGCCCGTTCATCACGCGGGGCATCTTGTCGCGGCCCCGGTACACGCGCAGCCCCGGCTTGGAGACGCGCTCCAGGCGCTCGATCACGGGTCGGCCGGCGTAGTACTTGAGGCCGATGCGCAGCTCGCGCTTGACGCCCTCGTCGCGCACCGCGAAGTCCTCGATGTACCCCTCGTCCTTCAGCACCTGTGCGATGGCGGCCTTCAAGTTCGAGGCCGGCATCTGCACGTCGATCTGGCCGACGACCTGCGCATTGCGAATGCGGGTCAGCATGTCCGCGATCGGATCGCTCATGCTCATACGCTTCTCCTTACCAACTGGCCTTGATCACGCCGGGCACTTCGCCCCTGAGCGCGAGCTCGCGCAGCTTGCTGCGCGCGAGGCCGAATTTGCTGAATACGCCGCGCGGCCGGCCGGTGAGCGCGCAGCGGTTGCGCAGGCGCACGGGCGAGGCGTCGCGCGGCAGCTTCTGCAGTCTCAGGCGCGCTTCGTCGCGGGCCTCGTCGGTGGCGCGCGGACTGCGCAACGTCTCGAGCAGCGCGGCACGCCTGGCCTTGAACTTGGCCACGGTCTGGCGGCGGAACTTTTCGCGCAACTTCACGGCGAGCTTGGCCATCTCGGTCTCCTCAGTGCTTGAACGGGAAGCGGAACGCCGTCAGCAGCGCGCGCGCCTCGTCGTCGGTTTTCGCGCTCGTGCTGATCGCGATGTTCAGACCCCGGAGCGCGTCGATCTTGTCGTACTCGATCTCCGGGAAAATGATCTGTTCCTTGACCCCGAGACTGTAGTTGCCGCGACCGTCGAAGGCGCGGTTCGAAACGCCGCGGAAGTCGCGGATGCGGGGGATCGCGATGTTCACCAGGCGGTCGAGAAACTCGTACATGCGCACGCCGCGCAGCGTCACCATGCAGCCGATCGGAAAGCCGGCCCGCACCTTGAAGTTGGCAATCGAGCGGCGCGCCTTGGTGGTGACCGGTTTCTGGCCGGCAATGCGCGTCAGGTCGCCGACCGCGTTGTCGAGGATCTTCTTGTCGTTCACCGCCTCGCCGACCCCCATGTTCAGGGTGATCTTGCGCAGACGCGGCACCTGCATCACCGTGCGGTAGCCGAACTTCTGCATCAGGTCCGGGATCACCCGCTCGCGGTAGTGTTCGCGCAGGCGCGCAGCCGGCGGCGGAGTCGTGTCCTGCGGCGCGCTCTTGGCCGCTGCATCGGCGGCGGACGCGGGCTTCTTCGGCGTGCCGGCTCCGGCAGCGGGCTTCTTCTGGGATTGCTTCTGCGGCGTTGCTTCCTTGGCCATGGCGTTTCCTTACACGTCCACCTGCTCGCCGTTCGACCGGAAGACGCGCACCTTGCGGCCGCCTTCCAGCTCCTTGAAGCCGATGCGATCGGCCTTCTGGGTCGCCGGATTGAACAGCGCCAGATTGGAGACGTGAATCGGCAGATCCAGGTCGACGATGCCTCCGGTCACGTTCTTCATGGGATTCGGGCGCTGGTGCTTCTTCACCCGGTTCACCCCCTCGACCACGACATGCTCGGCGTCGACACGGCGCAGGACCGTGCCCCGCTTGCCCTTGTCGCGGCCGGCGATCACCACTACCTCGTCGCCCTTGCGGATGCGTTGCATGGGTTGAATTCCTCTTGGAGCCGCTTCAGAGAACTTCGGGCGCAAGCGACACGATCTTCATGAAACGCTCGGTGCGCAGCTCGCGCGTCACCGGGCCGAAGATGCGCGTGCCGATCGGCTCGAGCTTGGGGGTGAGCAGCACTACCGCGTTGGCGTCGAACCGGATCAACGAACCGTCGCCGCGGCGCACGCCCTTGGCCGTGCGCACCACCACCGCGTCGTAGACCTCGCCCTTTTTCACGCGGCCGCGCGGCGCCGCGTCCTTCACGCTCACCTTGATGACATCGCCGATCGAGGCGTAGCGGCGCTTGGAGCCGCCCAGCACCTTGATGCACATCACCGCGCGCGCACCCGTGTTGTCGGCGACATCAAGAATCGACTGCATCTGGATCATGATCGATAGCTCCGTCCAACTTGCACCGCGCAAACACCGCGTCGTGCGGGCAGTCTTGGACCCCGTAGGGGGGCGAAAAAACGTGTAATTCTAGCCTGACGCGCCTGCCTCAGGCAAGGCTGGCTTCAAAATTCCTTCGACTTCTCCACCAGGCGCGTCACCGTCCACGCCTTGGTCTTCGAAATCGGCCGGCACTCGGCAATTTCGACCACGTCACCCAGGCCGAATTCGCCGGCGGCGGCATGCGCGTGGTATTTCTTCGAGCGCGTCATGATTTTCCCCATCACCGGGTCCTTGACGCGCCGCTCGATCAGCACCGTCACCGTCTTTTGCATCCGGTTGCTCACCACGCGGCCCACCAGGGTGCGCCGGTTCTTGGGCGCCGGAGTCGTCGCTTGTTGCGGATTCATTGGCCTGCTTTCTGCCGAAGCACGGTGCGCACGCGGGCGATGTCCCGGCGCAGCTTGCGCTTCTGGCTGGTGTTGGACGCCTGCTGGGTGGCAAGCTGCATGCGCAGCCCGAACTGGGCCTTGAGGAGCTCGTTCAGCTCCTTGTTCAATTCATCCGGGCTCTTGGCGCGGAGTTCATTGGGTTTCATCGTCTAGCCCAGCATGCGGTGTACGACAACGGTCCTGATCGGCAGCTTGGCCGCCGCCAGCGCGAAGGCTTCGCGCGCGAGCGACTCGCCGACACCGTCCATTTCATAGATGATCTTGCCCGGCTGGATCTCGGCGACAAAATACTCCGGGTTGCCCTTGCCGTTGCCCATGCGGACCTCGGCCGGCTTGTGCGACACGGGCTTGTCCGGGAAGACGCGTATCCAGATGCGGCCGCCGCGCTTGATGTGGCGCGACAGCGCGCGGCGTGCAGCCTCGATCTGGCGCGCCGTGAGCCGGCCGCGGCCCACCGCCTTCAGGCCGTACTCGCCGAACGCAACCCGCGCGCCGCGCGTGGCAACTCCGGTATTGCGGCCTTTCTGCTGCTTGCGATACTTGGTGCGTGCCGGTTGCAGCATGCCTTACTCCTTGCTCTCGGGGTTCTCGGTCGCCGGGGCTGCGGCCTCGCCGGCGTCCTTGAGCACTTTCTTGACCCGCTTGATCGTGGTCCTGGGCTTTTCGCCCTCCACTTTTCTTGCCCGCGCGGGCGCGGCCTTCTTTTCGCCTTCCGGCTTGTCGCGCAACGCGGCCGGCCGCTTTGCGCCCGCCTTGGGGATCGGCTTTTTCGCCTTGCGCGGCTCGCTCGCCGGCTCCGGCGCCGGCAGGGGCGCGGCCGCGGCGCCCGCGGCAATCGCCGCCGCTTCGCTCTTCGGCATGATCTCGCCCTTGTAGACCCACACCTTGATGCCGATCACGCCATAGGTGGTCTTGGCCTCGCCGAAGCCGTAGTCGATATCGGCGCGCAGGGTATGCAGCGGCACGCGGCCTTCGCGGTACCACTCGGTACGCGCGATCTCGATGCCGTTCAGGCGCCCGGCGCTCATGATCTTGATGCCCTGGGCACCCAGGCGCATGGCGTTTTGCATGGCGCGCTTCATGGCGCGCCGGAACATGATCCGCTTCTCGAGCTGCTGGGCGATCGAATCGGCGATCAGCTGTGCGTCGATCTCGGGCTTGCGGATCTCCTCGATGTTCACGTGCACCTGGTTCACGCCCATGATGCGCCGCAGCTCGGCCTTGAGCGCCTCGATTTCCTCGCCCTTCTTGCCGATCACCACGCCGGGACGCGCCGAGAATATGGTGATGCGCGCGTCCTTGGCCGGGCGCTCGATCAGCACCCGCCCCACCGAGGCGTGCGCCAGCTTGCGCTTGAGAAAATCGCGCACCATGATGTCCTCGGCCAGCATCGGCGCGAAATTGCGGTTGTTCGCGTACCAGCGCGAGCTCCAGTTGCGGTTGACCGCGAGCCGGAAGCCGATCGGATGGATCTTTTGGCCCATGCGTGCCTTTCAGTCGCCTACAGTGACGTAAATGTGGCAGGTATGCTTGGTCACGCGCGTGCCGCGACCCTTGGCGCGGGCATGAAAGCGCTTCAGGATCGAGCCGCGCTCGACGTGGACGCGCTTCACCTTGAGGGTGTCGATGTCGGCGCCGTCGTTGTGCTCGGCATTGGCGATCGCCGACTGCAGCAGCTTCTTCACCAGAGCGGCGCCCTTCTTCGGCGTGAAGGCGAGAATGTCCAGCGCCTGGTCGACCGGCTTGCCGCGAATCAGGTCCACCACCAGGCGGCCCTTCTGGGCCGATAGCCTTACGCCGCGCAGCTTGGCATTGGTCTCCATGGCGGCTCCTTATCTCTTCGCCGGCGCAGCAGCGGGCGCAGCGGCGGGCGCCGCCGCCGGGGCCGCTGCTGCCGGGCCCGCTGCCGCCGGGCCCCGGCCCATCGCCTCGGTGGTCTTCTTGCCGGCCGCCGAGTGGCTCTTGAAGATGCGCGTCTGCGCAAACTCTCCCAGCTTGTGACCGACCATGTTCTCGGTCACGTACACCGGGATATGCTGCTTGCCGTTATGCACCGCGATCGTCAGGCCGACAAAATCCGGCACGATGGTGGAACGCCGCGACCAGGTCTTGATCGGTCGCTTGTCGCTGGTGCCGCGCGCCGCATCGACCTTTTTCATGAGGTGATGGTCCACGAAGGGACCCTTCTTGATTGAACGAGCCATATCTTCAGCCTTTCATCAGGCGCGGCGCCGGTCGCGCACGATCATGACCTGCGTGCGCTTGTTGCGTCGTGTCTTGAAGCCCTTGCTCTTGACGCCCCACGGCGACTGCGGCGGACCCGCCGCGGCGGTACGACCTTCGCCACCGCCATGCGGGTGGTCGATCGGGTTCATCGCCACGCCGCGCACGGTGGGACGCACCCCGCGCCAGCGCATGCGACCGGCCTTGCCCACCGATTCCAGGTTGTGCTCCTCGTTGCCGACCTCGCCGATCGTGGCGCGGCATTCAATGTGCACCTTGCGGATCTCGCCCGAGCGCAGCCGCAGCTGCGCGTAGGTCCCTTCGCGCGCCAGCAGCTGCGCGCCGCCGCCAGCCGAGCGCGCAAGTTGCGCGCCCTTGCCGGGCAGCATTTCGATGCAATGCACGGTCGTGCCGACCGGGACATTGCGCAGCGGCATCGTGTTGCCCACCTTGATCGGGGCTTCGGCGCCCGACAGCAGCTGGGCGCCTGCCGCAATGCCCTTGGGCGCGATGATGTAGCGCCGCTCGCCGTCCGCGTAGAGCAGCAACGCCAGATGGGCGCTGCGGTTCGGGTCGTATTCCAGGCGTTCAACCCTGGCAACGATGCCATCCTTGTCGCGGCGAAAATCGATCATTCGATAGTGCTGCTTGTGGCCGCCGCCCTGGTGGCGCATCGTGATCCGCCCGGCATTGTTGCGGCCGGCCTTGCGCGTCTCCCGCTCCACCAGCGGCCAATGCGGCTCGCCCTTGTGCAGCTCGGGGGTAACGGCCTTGATCAGGCCGCGGCGGCCGGGCGAAGTGGGTTTGACTTTGACCAACGCCATGGCTTACTCCGTGGCCGCAAAGTTGATTTCTTGGCCCGCGGCAAGGCGCACGTACGCTTTTTTCCAGTTGCGGCGCCGTCCGGCGAAGCGCCCGAAGCGCCGCGCCTTGCCCTTCACGTTGGCCACGGTCACCGATTCGACCTTGGTCTTGAAGAGCAGTTCGACGGCGGCCCGGATCTCGGGCTTGGTCGCGCCATCGAGGACGCGAAACACGTACTGGCGGTCCTTGTCGGCGACGCGCGTGCTCTTTTCGGACACCACCGGCGCCAGCACCAGGTTCATCAGCCGCGCCGTGGCGTATCGCTTGGCTGCGCTCACTTGAACATCTCCTCGAGTTTCGCCACCGCCTTCTTCGTCAGCAGCACCGACGGGTGCCGCACCAGCGCCACCGGATTGGTCTGACGCGCCGCGATCACCTCGACGTTGATCAGGTTGCGCGACGAAAGCGCCAGGTTCTGATCGACCTCGTCGGTGATCACCAGCACGCCGTCGAAGCCGAGCGATTTCACTTTCTGCACCAGCAGGCGGGTCTTGGGCGCCTCGAGGCGGAACTCGTCGACGATGCGGATCCGGTCCTCGCGCGCAAGCTGCGACAGGATCGAGACCATCCCGGCGCGGAACATCTTGCGGTTGACCTTGTGCGAAAAATTCTCCTCCGGCGAACTGGGGAAGACCTTGCCGCCGCCGCGCCACAGCGGGCTCGAGGTCATTCCGGCGCGCGCCCGGCCGGTGCCCTTCTGCCGCCAGGGCTTGCGCGTCGAATGGCGCACCTGGCCGCGGTCCTTCTGGGCGCGCGTGCCTTGGCGCGCGTTGGCCTGGTAGGCGACCACGATCTGGTGCACCAGCGCCTCGTTGAAGTCCCGCCCGAAGAGCGCGTCCGGCGCGCTGAACGTGCCGCCGCCGCCCTGGGGATCGATCAGCTTGAGATCCATGGCGTGGCTCCTCAGCTCTTGACCGCGGAGCGCACGACGACGTCGCGCCCGTTGGATCCCGGCACCGAGCCCCTCACCAGGAGCAGCTGCCGGTCGGTGTCGACGCGCACCACGACCAGGTTCTGCACCGTGCGGCGCACGTTGCCGAGCTGTCCGGGCATGCGCTTGCCCGGGAACACGCGGCCGGGGCTTTGACGCTGTCCGGTCGAACCCGGCGTGTTGGTGGTGACCGAATTGCCGTGGGTGGCGCGGTTGGACGAAAAGTGGTGCCGCTTGATGACGCCGGCGAAACCCTTGCCGAGCGTCACGCCCTGCACGTCCACCTTCTGCCCGACCTTGAAGATGTCGACGCCGATCCTGCCGCCGACCTTCAGTCCGGCCACCTCCTGCACGCTGGCACGGAATTCGCGCAGCAGATTTCCGGCCTCCACCGCGGCCTTGGCAAGATGTCCCGCCATGGGCTTGCAGACGCGGCTCGCGCGGCGCTTGCCAAACGCCACCTGGACCGCGGCATAGCCATCGCGTTCCGGCGTCTTGATCTGGGCAATCCGGTTGTCGGACACGTCGAGCACCGTCACCGGCGTGGCATCGCCGTCGTCGGTGAAGATGCGCGTCATGCCGACCTTGCGGCCGACAAGTCCTATCGTCATACGTTCCTCTTCTCGTTGACCCGGAAACCGCTGCCCGGGCGCCGGCTTCAATTGGCCGGCATCTGGTCATCGTGCTGCTACTGAACCTTGATTTCCACGTCCACACCCGCCGGCAGATCGAGCTTCATGAGCGCGTCCACCGTCTTGTCCGTAGGGTCGATGATGTCCATCAACCGCATGTGGGTGCGGATTTCGAGCTGGTCGCGCGACGCCTTGTCGATATGCGGGCTGCGCAGCAGGTCAAAGCGCTGCTTGCGCGTCGGCAGCGGCACCGGCCCACGCACCACCGCACCGGTGCGCTTCGCCGTGTCGACGATCTCCAGCGCCGACTGGTCGATCAGCCGGTAATCGAACGCCTTCAGGCGAATGCGAATGCGTTGGCTTTCCATTTATCCGGTCTCCGTGCCGCGCGAGCTGCCGTTCACCCGGCGGTCCCTACTCGATCACTTTGGCGACGACGCCGGCGCCGACGGTCTTGCCGCCCTCGCGGATCGCAAAGCGCAGGCCCTGCTCCATCGCCACCGGCGTGATC
>Ga0155946_1023_pt1 | contig 17807 bp, 21 predicted proteins | sample RifCSPlowO2_02_FD_107600 | JGI IMG/M metagenome (GOLD analysis project Ga0155946, IMG submission 107600) | Betaproteobacteria bacterium RIFCSPLOWO2_02_67_12
CCGCTGCTCAGGGTGCTGGGTTCCTACCCCGTGGCGGTGACCTGAATGACCGATTTCAGCGACCTTTCGCCCGCCTACGTGCGCTCGATCGCGCCGTACCAGCCGGGCAAGCCGATCGCCGAGCTGGCGCGCGAAATGGGCCTCGACGAGGCGAAGATCGTCAAGCTCGCCTCGAACGAGAATCCGCGTGGCATCGGTCCGCGTACGCGCGCAGCGCTCGAAGCAGCGCTGCGCGATCTGGCGCGCTATCCCGACGGCAACGGCTTCGAGCTGAAGCGGGCCCTTTCGCGGCGCTATGGCGTAGATGCGTCGAGCATCGTCCTGGGCAACGGCTCGAACGACGTGCTCGAGCTGGTGTCGCTCGCGTTTCTCGCGCCGGGGCGCTCGGCGGTATTCTCGCAGCATGCGTTCGCGGTGTATCCGCTCGCCACGCAGGCGCGCGGCGCGCGCAGCATCGTCACGCCGGCGAAGGATTACGGCCACGACCTCGAGGCCATGGCCGCGGCGGTGGACGCCGACACGCAGGTGGTCTGGATCGCCAATCCGAACAACCCGACCGGCACCATCGTCTCGCCGGAGCGGCTGGAAGCGTTCGTGCGGCGCGTACCCGCGCGCGTGCTGGTCGTGATCGACGAAGCGTACAACGAATACCTGCACGCCGACCTGCGCGCCGACACCGTGAAGTGGTTGCGGCGCCACCCGAACCTGATCGTGACGCGCACGTTCAGCAAGGCCTACGGACTTGCCGGATTGCGCGTCGGCTACGCGCTCGCGCATCCACAGGTCGCCGACCTCATGAACCGCGTGCGCCAGCCCTTCAACGTCAGCAGTCTCGCGCTGGTCGCCGCGACGGCGGCGCTCGACGACATGGAGTTCGTCGCGCGCAGCTACGCCGAAAACCTGCAGGGCCTGCGCCAGCTCGAGCAGGGTGCAAAGCAGCTCGGACTGGAGTGGATTCCGTCCTACGGCAACTTCATCACCATCCGGGTCGGCCGTGCGGCCGAAGTCTACAAGCGCCTGCTCAAGCGAGGCGTGATCGTGCGGCCGGTGGGCGGCGGCTACCAGCTGCCGGAGCATCTGCGCGTCACGGTCGGCACCGAAGCCGAAAACGAGCGCTTCCTGGCCGCGCTTTCCGCCAGCCTCGGGGAATGATGCCGTTCGAGCGGGTCGCCGTGATCGGGGTCGGCCTGATCGGCGGATCGTTTGCGCTCGCGCTCAAGGCGGCAGGGCTCGCTCGGCGGGTGGTGGGCGCAGGTCGCAGTCAGGCCAACCTGGATCTCGCGCTGGAGCGCGGCGTGATCGACGCGGTGGCTTCGAGCGCGGCGCACGCGGCGCAGGACGCGGAACTGGTTCTCGTCGCGACGCCGGTGGCGCAGTATCCCCAGGTGTTCGGCGCAATCGGCCCGGTGCTCGGCGCGCAGGCAGTCGTCACCGATGCCGGCAGCACCAAGCAGGACGTGATCGCGGCCGCGCGCGCCGGTCTCGGCGCCAGGCTCGCGCAGTTCGTCCCGGCGCACCCGGTCGCCGGCGCGGAGCACAGCGGTGCCGCCGCTGCCACGGCGGATCTGTTCCGCGGCAAGCGCGTCGTGCTCACGCCGCAGGCTGAAACCTCGCCGCAGGCGCTCGCACGCGTCGAGCAGGCCTGGCAGGCTTGCGGTGCGAGGCTCTTCCGAATGGCGCCGGAAGAGCACGACGCGGTTTTCGCCGCGGTGAGCCATCTGCCGCACCTGCTTGCATACGCTCTGGTGCACGACATCGCCGAGCGCGGCAACGCGGCCCAGCTCTTCGGCTACGCAGCGAGCGGTTTTCGCGATTTCACGCGCATTGCCTCGAGCCAACCGGAAATGTGGCGCGACATCTGCGTCGCGAACCGGCAGGTGCTGCTCGCCGAACTCGACCGCTACGGCGCGCAGCTCGCCGCGCTGCGGCCGATGATCGAACGGGGCGACGGCGCCGCACTGGAGCGCGTGTTCGCCGCCGCGCGCGCGGCGCGCGAGCGCTGGCTCAAGGGCGACTACGAGCCGTGAAGCAGCTCGAACTCAAGGCGGCTTCCCGCGCCACGGGGACGGTGCGCTTGCCGGGCTCGAAGAGCATCTCCAACCGCGTATTGCTGCTCGCGGCGCTCGCCGATGGAGCGACCGTGGTGCGTAACCTGCTTCAAGCCGACGACACCCGTGTCATGGTGGAGTCGCTGTCGCGGCTGGGGGTGCGCTGCGTGGCGGAGGCGCCTGGCGTGCTGCAGGTGCCTGGCGTGCGCGGCGAGTTTCCGGTCAAGCAGGCGGCGCTGTTCCTCGGCAATGCCGGCACCGCGTTCCGGCCGCTGACCGCGGCGCTTGCATTCAGCGGCGGCGACTATCGGCTGTCCGGCACGCCACGCATGCACCAGCGCCCGATCGGCGACCTGGTGGATGCGCTGCGCATGATGGGGGCGAGCATCGAATATCTGGCGGGCGAAAGCTATCCGCCGCTCGCAATCCATCCCGCAGACGTTCGGCCGGGGCAATCGACGCGCGTGCGCGGCGACGTCTCATCGCAATATCTGAGCGCGCTGCTGATGGCGCTGCCACTCGCCGGTGGCGGCCGCATCGTGGTCGAGGGCGAGCTGATTTCCAAGCCCTATGTCGAGATCACCCTGAATCTGATGCAACGCTTCGGCATCGCGGTCGCGCGCGACGGCTGGCGCGAGTTCCGCGTGCCGCCGGGTCCGTACCGCAGCCCGGGCACGATCACGCTGGAAGGCGACGCCTCGTCGGCCTCCTACTTTCTCGCCGCTGGCGCGGTGGGCGGCGGACCGGTACGGGTGGAAGGCGTGGGCCGCGGCAGCATTCAGGGCGATGTCCGGTTTGCCGAGGTGCTCGAACGCATGGGGGCCATCGTCAATTCAGGCGAGGATTGGATCGAAGCGTCGGCAGCGGAAGGAAAACTGCGCGCCTTCGATCTTGACCTGAATCACATTCCGGACGCGGCGATGACGGCGGCGGTGCTGGCGCTGTTTGCCGACGGTCCTTGCGCGGTGCGCAACATCGCGAGCTGGCGCGTCAAGGAAACCGACCGCATCGCGGCGATGGCAACCGAGCTGCGCAAGCTCGGTGCGGAAGTCGAGACGGGGCCGGATTTCCTGAAAGTCATTCCGGCAACGCTGAAATCCGGCGTCGCGATCGACACCTACGACGATCACCGCATGGCGATGTGCTTCTCTCTCGTCTCGCTCGGCGGCGTCCCGCTCACGATCAACGACCCGGATTGCGTCGCGAAGACTTTTCCGGATTACTTCGCGGTGTTCGCGTCGATCGCTCGCTGATCGTTCATCGCGTCAGGAGCGCAGCGAAGCGGCGTGGCGGCACGATCGGCGTTTCCGCGATGCGCTTGAGGCGCAGAATCGCCTTGTCACCGGTGACGAGATAGTCCGCGCCTGCCGTGACTGCCATCGCAAGCAGGTAGTCGTCCCCCGGATCCGGCGAGTCGCCGACGCGCCGGAGACGCTCGAGCAGCACGTCGGCGTTGCGCAACTGATTGACGACGCGGCCGACCGCACGCCGCGGCAGCACTGTGCGGAGCTTCGCATAGCCGGCGGCGCGCTTGAATTCCTCGATCTGCTCGCTGCTCGTCGCCAGGCGGAAGCGCCCCTGTTGCCAGCGGTCCAAGATTTCCGCCGGTGGGCCGCCGTCGGAGTGCAGGGCACTCAGAAGAACGTTCGTGTCGAGGACGACCAGCACCGCTCAGCGGTGCCTGCGCGCGTACGCCACGGCTTCCGCCACGAGCTTCTCAAAACGGGCCTTCGGCAGCGAGCGCGTCTTCGCCCTGATCTGCGCCAGTGCCTCGGCCAGGTCTGCACGGGCAGCGGTACGCGCCGTGCCGGCACGTTTGCGCGCCATGCCAAGCTTCGCCTTCACCGCCTCCTGCACGAAGTGAGACAGGTCGCCCTTGCGAGCGCCCGCCTGCCCGAGGTAAGTGCGCAACGCGTCATCGGTTTCCCTGGACACCTTCAGCGACCAGCGTACCGTATCCTCCATCATCTTCTCCAAATGGGCACATAAACACACATGTGTCCAGTATGCCACAACGCGATGAGTGACTCGCCGCCGCGCTCAATCGATCACCCGGTCGGCGCGCAGGAGTACCGACCGCGGAATCGTGACGCCGAGCGCCTTGGCCGTTCTCCGCTTGATCACCAGCTCGAACTTGGTCGGCTGCTGTATGGGCAGATCGGCCGCCTTGGCGCCCTTCAGGATCTTGTCGATCGAAGCCGCGACGAGTCGCCACTGTTCATCGAGCACGAACCCATAGGTAATCAGGCCGCCCGCCTCGACAAAAGCCGGGATGGGGTACAGCATCGGGATCCGGTGCTTATCAGTGTGGCAAGCTGAAGAATAGTGCGGCGTTTCATGCGGGGGATCTCCTCGGCTGGCAGCAATACTCCGCTGGTCGGTGCCCGGTGCTAGACTTTGCGCCGAGCAAGTCATCATGAGCTACCAGGACCGGATTTCCATCGACCCCGCGATCCGCAGCGGCAAGCCCTGCATCAAGGGTACGCGGATCACGGTGTACGACATTCTTGAATACCTCGCCGGCGGAATGACGGAAACGCAGCTTCTGCGCGACTTTCCGTCGCTCTCGCGCGATGACGTCAAAGCGGCCTTGGAGTTCGCGGCCGCTCGTGAGCGCAAGCTCGCCGGGTCCGCGGCTGGGTGAAACTCCTGATCGATGAAAATCTGGGCGCTCGGCTCGTGGAGCTGCTCGCTGAAGAATTCCCTGGAAGCGTGCATCTCGAGCAGGCTCTCGGGCGCGGCTGTGCGGACGCGGATGTCTGGCAGCACGCGATTGCGAACGGTTTCGCCATCGTGTCGAAGGACAACGATTTCCGGCAGCGGGCTTTCATGTCCGGTCCGCCGCCGAAGGTGATCTGGCTCGAGGCAGGAAACGCCGGCACTGAAAAGATCGCCGAACTGCTGCGGTCCCATCGGCGCCAGGTCGCGCGCTTCGGCGGCGGTGGTGATGAGACTCTGCTGATCCTGCGAGGCTGATCCCGGCGCGATGGAGAGCACGCAAGCCACGCAGGCCCCGGTCATCGCCATCGACGGCCCCTCCGCCTCGGGCAAGGGCACAGTCGCCAAGCGCGTCGCCGCAGCATTGGGCTTTCACTATCTTGAGAGCGGTGCGCTCTATCGCCTCGTCGCGCTCGCCAGCCTGCGCAACGGTGTTTCCGCGGACGATGAGCCCGGTCTCGCGCGCTTGGCATCGTCGCTCGACGTCGGATTTAAGGACGGCGCGATCTTCCTCGCGGGCGAAGACGTCACGGTCGCTCTGCTGGACGAATCCTCCGGCAGCCGTGCCTCGGAGGTCGCGCGCCACCCGGCGGTGCGAGCGGCGCTGCTGGAGCGCCAGCGTTCCTTCCGGCAGCCCCCGGGATTGGTCGCCGAAGGCCGCGACATGGGCACCGTGGTGTTCCCGGACGCGGGGCTCAAGGTGTTCCTTACCGCGAGCGTCGCCGAGCGCGCCCGCAGACGGTATAAGCAGTTGATAGACAAAGGAATCCATGCTAATCTCGCGGCCCTTTCCCGAGACCTCGCGGAACGTGACGCGCGCGATTCGGCCCGGACGGTAGCGCCGCTCGCGGCAGCGCCCGACGCGGTGCAGCTCGAATCCTCGGAACTGAGCCTCGACCAGGTCGTCGCACTAGTCGTGCGCTGGTATCGGGAAGGAAACCCGGCGGGTGGGGGCGCCTGATGCGCCGCCACCCATTTTGCAACTTGACCCGCGGCGCTCCTCGCGAGCGCGCGGATTGGAAGGTTTGAACTCAATGTCGAGCTTGTCCCCCGCAGTATCGGATTCCCCTGCCCCCGAGTCGTTTGCCGCGCTGTTCGAGGAAAGCCTGACGCGCAAGGAAATGCGCGTCGGCGAAGTGATCACCGCCGAAGTCGTCAGCGTCGATGACAACGTGGTGGTGGTGAATGCAGGACTCAAGTCCGAAAGCGTGATCCCGGTCGAGGAGTTCCGCAACGACGCGGGCGTGCTCGAAGTCAAGCCCGGCGATTTCGTCTCGGTGTCGATCGAGGCGCTCGAGGACGGCTTCGGCGCCACGCGCCTGTCGCGCGACAAGGCCAAACGCCTCGCCGCCTGGATGGAGCTCGAGGCGGCGCTCGAGAGCGGCGAGAAGATCGAGGGCGTGATCACCGGCAAGGTGAAGGGCGGCCTGACGGTCATGGCCAAGGGCATCCGCGCTTTCCTTCCGGGATCGCTGGTCGATCTGCGCCCGGTGAAAGACACCACGCCCTATGAAGGCAAGCAGATGGAGTTCAAGGTCATCAAGCTCGACCGCAAGCGCAACAACGTGGTCGTGTCGCGGCGCGCCGTGCTGGAAGCGACTGCCGGTGCCGAGCGCGACGCGCTGCTCGCCAGCCTGCAGGAGGGCGCGGTCGTCAAGGGGGTGGTGAAGAACATCACCGACTACGGCGCGTTCGTCGACCTGGGCGGCATCGACGGCCTGCTGCACATCACCGACCTCGCCTGGCGTCGGGTCAAGCACCCGACCGAGGTCGTCAACGTCGGCGACGAAGTCACCGCCAAGGTGCTCAAGTTCGATGCCGAGAAAAACCGCGTCTCGCTCGGCCTGAAGCAGCTGGGCGAAGATCCCTGGGTCGGGATCGCGCGCCGCTATCCGCAGGGCACGCGCCTGTTCGGCAAGGTCACCAATCTCACCGATTACGGCGCCTTCGTCGAGGTCGAGGCGGGCATCGAGGGCCTGGTGCACGTCTCGGAGATGGACTGGACCAACAAGAACGTGCATCCCTCCAAGGTGGTGCAGGTCGGCGACGAGGTCGAGGTGATGATCCTCGAGATCGACGAGGACCGCCGCCGCATCTCGCTCGGCATGAAGCAGTGCATGCCGAACCCGTGGGAGGATTTCGCGCGCGAGTTCAAGAAAGGCGACCGCGTCAAGGGGGTGATCAAGTCGATCACCGATTTCGGCGTCTTCGCCGGCCTCTCGGGCGGCATCGACGGCCTGGTGCACCTCTCGGACCTGTCCTGGAGCGAGGCGGGCGAGGAGGCGGTGAAGAAGTTCCGCAAGGGCGACGAGCTCGACGCCGTGGTGCTGGCAATCGATGTCGAGCGCGAGCGCATCTCGCTCGGCATCAAGCAGCTCGAGGGCGACCCGTTCACCAATTTCATCGCCGGCCACGACAAGAACAGCGTGGTGCAGGGCACGGTCAAATCGGTCGATGCCAAGGGCGCGACGGTGACGCTCACGCCCGAGATCGAAGGCTACCTGCGCGCCTCGGAGTACTCGCGCGACCGCGTCGAGGACCTGCGCAGCCACCTCAAGGAAGGCGACGCGGTGCAGGCCATGATCACCAACGTCGACCGCAAGAACCGCTCGATCAACCTGTCGGTCAAGGCGAAGGATCTCGCCGAGGAGACCGAGGCGATGAAACAGCTGCGCACCGAGAGCGCCGCGAGCGCCGCCGGCAGCACCAATCTGGGCGCATTGCTGCGGGCCAAGCTCGACAAGGGCGGCGGCACGCCGCCGCAGTAGCCGGGACGGTCCCCACGAGAACCGTTGCGATGACGAAGTCCGAACTGATTGCGCAGCTGGCGCAACGCTACCCCCAGCTGGTGGCGAAAGACACCGAGTACGCGGTGAAAATGATCCTGGATGCGATGACGCACGCGTTGCTCTCCGGCAGCCGCATCGAGATCCGGGGATTCGGCAGTTTCGGCCTGAATTACCGCCCGCCGCGCGTCGGGCGCAATCCCAAGTCCGGCGAAAAGGTGCAGGTGCCGGAGAAGTACGTGCCGCACTTCAAGGCCGGCAAGGAGCTGCGCGAGCGCGTCGATGCGGCACAGGCCGCGGCGGACGCCGCCGCGGCGGCGGCCACGTCGCCGCCGCAGATGGCGCGGACGTAGGGCGCGCCGGGGTCCGCAGTCGCCCCGGGCGCGGCCGATCCCGATGCGCATCGTCACCTGGACGGTCCGGCTGGCGGCGTTCCTGGTGCTGCTTGCCTTCGCTGCCAAGAACGCCGACCCGGTCACGCTGCGCTTTTACTTCGATCTCGCCTGGCAGCTGCCGCTGGTGGCGCTGCTGCTCGCGTTCTTTGCGGCCGGGGTGCTGTTCGGGCTCGCCGCGATTCTCGGCATGGCGCTCAGGCAGCGGCGCGAGATCGGGCGGCTGAAGCGCGCGAACGCCGAGCGCATCGCGCCCGATGCGCCGGTCGCGGTGCAGCCGCCGGCGGCGGAACCGTGAAGCGAGGTTCGGCGATGCAAGCGCAAGCACGGGTTTCGCACTTCAGACCGGGAGAGGCGGAAATTGGCGCCACCGCTGGACATAGGTGAAGGGCCAGAGCGCCTGGGCTGAAATGGAATTCGAATACTGGTGGCTGCTGGGTTTCCCGCTGTTCTTCGGCCTCGGCTGGATGGCGGCGCGCATCGACATCCGGCACCTGCTGCGCGAGTCACGCGCGCTGCCCGGCTCGTATTTCAAGGGCCTCAACTTCCTGCTCAGCGAGCAGCCGGACAAGGCCATCGAGGCGTTCATCGAAGTGGTGAAGGTGGATCCGGCGACCGTCGATCTGCACTTCGCCCTGGGCAACCTGTTTCGCCGGCGCGGCGAGTACGACCGCGCGATCCGCATGCACCAGAATCTGATCGAGCGCGCCGATCTGGCGGCCGAGCAGCGCGCCAACGCGCTGTTCGAGCTCGGGCTCGACTACCTGAAGGCCGGGATCCTGGATCGCGCCGAGGAGGTGTTCGGGCGCATGGGCGACGGCCCGCATGCCGCGCAGGCGCGTGCTTCGCTGCTGGAGATCTACCAGGCGGAAAAGGATTGGCCCAAGGCGATCGCCATGGCGCGCCGCATCGAGGCCGACACCGGCGAGTCGCGCTCGCGCGACATCGCGCAGTTCCTGTGCGAGCTGGCGGCGGGCGAGGCGATGCATTCGCGCCCGGAGGAGGCGCGCGCGCGCCTCGAGGAGGCGCTCGAGGCGCATCGCAAGTGCATGCGGGCCAACGCGCAGCTGGGCGACCTGGAGCGCGCCGCGGGCCGCACCGAGCGCGCGATCGAATGCTGGAAGCGCATCGAGCAGCAGAACCCGGCGTACCTCGCGCTCGTCGCGCAGCGCCTCGTGGAGGCGCATCGCGACGCCGGACGGCTCGAGGAAGGGCTCACGCTGCTGAGCGGCTACCTGGAGCGCTACCCGTCGCTCGACCTGCTCGACGCGGTGTTCCAGTACACGCTCGAGGGCAAGGGCGCGCAGGCGGCCTACCGCCTGGTGCGCGACGAATTGCGCCGCAATCCGACGCTGCTCGGTCTCGACCGCCTGATCGAGGCGCAGATCGTGGGCGACGCGCACCCGGAGCGGCGGCGCGATCTGGAGCTGGTGAAGAACCTGGTTCACAGCCACACCCGCAAGCTCGCGCGCTATCGCTGCGAGAATTGCGGCTTCAAGGCGCGCCAGTTCCACTGGCGCTGCCCGGGCTGCGGCGGCTGGGAAACCTACCCGCCGCGCCGCTCGGAGGAATTCGACCTCGCCCCCTAGGACCAGATGAACATCACGATTATCGGCACGGGCTACGTTGGACTGGTGACCGGCGCCTGCCTCGCGGACACGGGCAACCACGTGTTCTGCCTTGACCTCGATGAAACGAAGGTACGCTCGCTCAACGACGGCCAGATTCCGATTTTCGAGCCCGGGCTCGAGGCGGTGGTGCAGCGCAACCGCGCCGCGGGCCGGATCTCCTTTTCGACCGACGTCGCCGCGAGCGTGGCGCACGGCGTGCTGCAATGCATCGCCGTCGGCACGCCGCCGGGCGAAAACGGCTCGGCAGACCTGCAGCACGTGCTCGCCGCGGCGCGCGCCGTCGGCCGCCACATGGACGGCTATCGCGTCATCGTCGACAAGTCGACGGTGCCGGTGGGCACTGCCGACCGCGTGCGCTCGGCGGTGGCCGGGGAACTCGCGGCGCGCGGCGCGCGGCACGAGTTCAGCGTGGTGTCGAATCCGGAATTCCTCAAGGAGGGTGCCGCGCTGGAAGACTTCATGCGCCCGGACCGCATCATCGTGGGCGCGGAGGACGAGCGCGCGACGCGCTTGCTGCGCGAGCTGTATGCGCCGTTCCAGCGCAATCACGACCGCCTGATGCTGATGAGCGTGCGCTCGGCGGAGCTCACCAAGTACGCGGCGAACGCGATGCTCGCGACCCGCATCTCGTTCATGAACGAGCTTGCCAATCTCGCCGAGCGCCTCGGCGCCGATATCGAGGAGGTACGCCGCGGCATCGGCGCGGATCCGCGCATCGGCTATCATTTTCTCTACGCCGGCGGCGGCTTCGGCGGCTCGTGCTTTCCCAAGGACGTCAAGGCGCTGCAGCGCACCGCGCACGAAGCCGGCAGCCCGCTCGGCGTGCTCGCCGCGGTGGAGCGGGCCAACGAGGCGCAGAAGCACGTGCTGGGCGGGAAGATCCGGGCGCGCTTCGGCGGCGAACTTTCCGGCCGGCAGTTCGCGGTGTGGGGGCTCGCGTTCAAGCCCAATACCGACGACATGCGCGAAGCGCCCAGTCTGACGCTTGTCGCCGATCTGCTCGCGGCGGGTGCCACGGTGCGCGCCTACGATCCGGCGGCGCGGCGCGAAGCGAGGGCGATCTGGCATGCCGAGCCGCGCGTCGCCATCGTCGATTCGGCGATCGAGTGCCTGGCCGGCTGCGACGCGCTCGCGATCGCGACCGAGTGGCAGGAGTTCCGCAGCCCGGATTTTGCCGAGATCCGGCGCCGCCTGAAGACCGCGGCGATCTTCGACGGGCGCAATCTGTACGAGCCCGCCGCGCTCGCCGCGCAGGGCTTCGAATATTTTCCCATCGGCAGGAAGACATGACGCGGCCGGACACGCGCAAGGCGAAGGTGCTGGTGGTCGGCGACGTGATGCTCGACCGCTACTGGTTCGGCGACGTGTCGCGCATTTCGCCCGAGGCGCCGGTGCCGGTGGTGCTGATCCAGCGCGAGGAGGCGCGGCCCGGCGGCGCCGCCAACGTCGCGCGCAACTGCGCCGCGCTCGGCGCCCGGACGCGCCTGCTGTCGGTGGTCGGCCGCGACGAGGCCGGCAGCAAGCTCGCCGAACTGATCGCGCAGGCCGGGATCCGCGCGCAGCTGCATCGCGACGGCTCGATGCCGACCACCGTCAAGCTGCGCGTCATCGCGCGCCAGCAGCAGCTGCTGCGCATCGATTTCGAGACGCCGCCCTCGGGCGAAGTGCTGGCCTCCAAGCTGGCCGATTTCGGCGCCGCGCTGCCCTCGTGCGACGTGGTGATCCTGTCCGACTACGGCAAGGGCGGCCTTGCGCACATCGCGCGCATGATCGGGCTCGCGCGCGCCGCGGGCAAGAAAGTGCTGGTCGATCCCAAGGGCGACGACTACGCGCGCTACCGGGGCGCGCACGTCATGACGCCCAACCTCGCCGAGCTGCGCGAGGTGGTCGGCAGCTGGAAAAGCGAAGCCGACCTCGAGCGGCGCGCGCAGAAACTGCGCCGCCGGCTCGGGCTGGAAGCGCTGCTATTGACGCGCTCCGAGCAGGGCATGACGCTGTATTCCGAGCGCGGCGCGCGCCACGCCAAGGCCGCGGCGCGCGAGGTGTACGATGTGAGCGGCGCCGGCGACACCGTGATCGCGGCGTTCGGCGCGATGCTCGGCGCGGGCGCGGGCCTGGAGCAGGCGATGCGGATCGCCAACCGCGCCGCCGGCATCGTGGTCGGCAAGCTCGGCGTCGCGGTGGCGACGCGACGCGAAGTTTTCGGATAGGGACAACGATGGTTTACGTCGTCACCGGCGCTGCCGGTTTCATCGGCTCGAGGCTGGTCGCTGCGCTCAACCGCGAGGGGATCAGCGAGATCCTTGCGGTGGACAACCTGCAGAGCGCCGACAAGTTCCGCAACCTGGTCGCCTGCGAGATCCAGGACTATCTCGACAAGCGCGAGTTCCTGGCGCGGCTCGAGGCGAACGAATTCGAGGGCCTGTTCGAGGCGGTGTTTCACCAGGGGGCGTGCTCGGACACGATGCAAAGCGACGGCCGCTACCTGATGGAGAACAACTACCGCTACTCGCGGGCGCTGCTCGACTGGTGCCAGGACGAGGAAGTGCCGCTGCTCTACGCATCCTCCGCGTCGGTGTACGGCGCCGGGCGCGTGTTCGCCGAGGCGCGCGAGAACGAAGCCCCGCTCAACATCTACGGCTACTCCAAGTTCCTGTTCGACCAGCACGTGCGCCAGCGCCTCGCCGGGCGCAACGCGCAGATCCTGGGCTTGCGCTACTTCAACGTCTACGGCCCGAACGAAGGCCACAAGGGACGCATGGCGTCGGTGGCGCTCCACGCCTTCAACCAGTTCCGCGCCGAGGGGCGCGTGAAGCTGTTCGTCGGCAGCGACGGCTATGCCGACGGCGAGCAGCGCCGCGATTTCGTGCACGTCGACGATGTCGTCAACGTCAACCTGCATTTCCTCGAGCACCGCGAAGTGTCGGGCGTGTACAACTGCGGCACCGGGCGCGCGCAGAGTTTCAACGACGTTGCCGGCGCGGTCGTGAACGGCGTGCGCGCCGCGCGCGGCGAGCCGCCGCTCGCGCTGCGCGAACTGGCGGCGCAGGGACTGGTCGAATACATCGACTTCCCGCCGCAACTGGTGGGCAAGTACCAGAGCTTCACGCAGGCCGACCTGGCGCAGTTGCGCGCGGCCGGCTACCCGGGAGAATTCAGGACGGTCGAGCAGGGCGTCCCGGCGTACGTCGGGGAGCTGCTGAAGCCATGAACCGCACGATCGAGGAATTCATCGGCAACACCCCGCTCGCACGCCTGCAGCGCCTGCCCGGCCCGGAAGCGGCGCGCAACGGCAACGTCGTCCTCGCCAAGCTCGAGGGCAACAACCCGGCCGGCTCGGTGAAGGATCGGCCCGCGATCTCGATGATCCGCCGCGCCGAGGAGCGCGGCACGATCAGGGCGGGCGACACGCTCATCGAGCCGACCTCCGGCAACACCGGCATCGCGCTCGCCATGGCGGCCGCGATCCGCGGCTACCGCATGGTGCTGATCATGCCCGAGCACCTGTCGATCGAGCGCCGCCAGACCATGCGCGCCTTCGGCGCCGAGATCATCCTCACGCCGCAGAAGGGCGGCATGGAAGCCGCGCGCGACCTGGCCGAAAGCATGGTGCGCGAGGGCAAGGGCACGATGCTCGACCAGTTCGCCAACCCGGACAATCCGCTCGCGCACTACGAGGGCACGGGGCCGGAGATCTGGCGGGATACCGGCGGCACGATCACGCACTTCGTCTCCTCCATGGGCACCACCGGCACGATCATGGGCTGCGCGCGCTTCTTCAAGGAAAAGAACGCCGCGATCCGGATCATCGGCTGCGAGCCCGAGGAAGGCTCGCAGATCCCGGGCATCCGCAAGTGGCCCGAGGCTTACCTGCCGAAGATCTACGAGCGGTCGCGCGTCGACCGGCTGGAGTCCGTCAGCCAGGCGGACGCCGAGGACATGGCGCGGCGCCTGGCGCGCGAGGAAGGCATTTTCGCCGGCATCTCCTCGGGCGGCGCAGTGGCGGTGGCGCTGCGCATTGCGCGCGAGCTGAAGAACGCCGTCATCGTCACCATCATCTGCGACCGCGGCGACCGCTATCTGTCCACGGGCGTGTTTCCCGACTGAGTAAAACGGGGTCAGAGTAACAATGGGGTCAGAGTGACATTTCGAAGAAGCGCTTCGAAGCAACCGATACGCGGAACGTTACTCTGACCCCATTGACCCCGAAGATGACCCCGGTACTCGCGTTCGACATCGAGACGGTGCCCGATTGCGCCGGCATCCGGCGCCTGTACGACTTGCCGCAGTCGCTGTCCGACCAGGAAGTGGCCGAGGTCGCGTTCCAGAAGCGGCGCACCCAGACCGGAAGCGATTTCCTCGCGCCGCACCTGCACCGCGTGGTGGTGATCTCCTGCGTGCTGCGCGATGCCGAAGGGCTGCGCATCTTTTCGATCGGCGAACCCGAGGCGGGGGAGGCTGCGGCGATCCAGCGCTTCTTCGACGGCGTCGAGAAGCTGGTGCCCCAGCTCGTGTCGTGGAACGGCGGCGGCTTCGACCTTCCGGTGCTCGCGTATCGCGCGCTGGCGCACGGCGTGCAGGCGGCGAAGTTCTGGGACCAGGGCGACGACGACAAGGACTTCCGCTGGAACAGCTACGTCTCGCGCTACCACGCGCGGCACCTCGACCTGATGGACGTGCTCGCCATGTACCAGCCGCGCAACAACGCGCCGCTCGACGAGGTCGCGCAGATCGCCGGGCTGCCGGGCAAGATCGGCATCGGCGGCGCGGCGGTGTGGCAGGCGTACCGCGACGGGCGCGTCGCCGAGATCCGCGACTATTGCGAGGCCGATACCGTCAATACCTATCTGCTCTACCTGCGCTTCCAGCTGCTGCGCGGCGCGCTGAGCGCGAAGCAGTACCGCAGCGAGCAGGGCCTTGTGCGCGCGCACCTGGAGCGCCAGAGCGAGCCGCACTGGCGCGAATTCCTGCAGCGCTGGCCAGGCGATTGATCCTCGAGGTGCTCGCGCTCGACGCCGAAGGCCGCGGCGTGGCGCGCAATCCGGACGGCAAGGTGGTGTTCGTAGAGGACGCGCTCCCCGGCGAAACGGTCGAGGCCAGCCTCATCCGGGGGCGACGCTCGTTCGACCTGATGCGCGCCGCCACGGTACTGCACGAGTCGAGCGGCCGCCGCGCGCCGCGCTGCCCGCATTTCGGCCGCTGCGGCGGTTGCGCCACGCAGCACGCCGACGCCCGCACGCAGGTCGCCGCGAAGCAGCGCTGGCTGGAGGATTGCCTGCAGCGCATCGGCAAGCTGCGCCCGGAGAGCCTGCTGCCGCCCATCTACGGGGAGGAATGGGGCTACCGGCACCGCGCCCGGCTCTCGGTGCGCTACGTGGCTGCGAAGGGCGTTGCGCTGGTGGGCTTTCGCGAGCGCAGGTCCACGTTTGTCGCCGACATGGACAGCTGCGAGGTGCTGCCACCGCGGGTTGCCGCGCTGATTCCCGGTCTGCGCCAGCTCGTGCCACGGTTATCGGTACGCGAGCGGTTGCCGCAGATCGAAGTCGCGGTCGGCGACGAGGCGGTGGCATTGGTGTTCCGGCACCTGCTGCCGCTCAGCTCGGAAGATCACGCTGCGCTGCGCGATTTCGCGCAATCCACGGGGGTGTGGATCTGGCTGCAGCCTGGCGGGCCCGATAGCGCACAGCCGTTCGCTCCCGAGGCCGGGCGTGCGCTGCATTACACGCTGCCGGAGTTCGGCGTGCGGATCGAGTTCCGGCCCACGGATTTCACGCAGGTGAACCATGCCGTGAATCGCCTGCTCGTAGCGCGCGCGGTGCGCTTGCTCGACCCGCAACCGGGCGAGCGCATCGCGGACCTCTACTGCGGCCTGGGAAATTTCTCGCTGCCGATCGCTCGACGCGGCGCGCAGGTGACCGGATTCGAGGGCAGCGCCGGGCTGGTGGAGCGCGCGCGGCACAACGCGGTGCTGAATGGAATCGAGGCGCGCTTCGAGAGTGCCGATCTGGCTGCCACGGCGTCGCTCGGCGCCTGCGGCCCGTTCGACAAGCTGCTGCTCGATCCGCCGCGCGAGGGCGCGGTGGAACTGGTCAAGGCGCTGCCGCAGGGCTGGCCGCGCAGGATCGTCTACGTGTCCTGCGATCCGGCGACGCTGGCGCGCGACGCCGGAGTGCTGGTCCACGTGCAGGGCTTCCGGCTCGGGGCCGCAGGCGTGGTCAACATGTTTGCGCATACCGCGCACGTCGAATCGATCGCGCTGTTCGAGCGCTAGAAACGAAAAAGGGCGCCCGCAGGCGCCCTTCGTGATCGGCCGGCGGCGCGTCAGTCGCGCTCGCCGCCGAAGATGCCCAGCAATTGCAGCAGGCTGGAGAACAGGTTGTAGATCGCGACGTAGAGCGACAGCGTCACCGAGACGTAGTTGGTCTCGCCGCCGCGCACCACCGCGTTCACCTGCCACAGGATGAGCAGCGAGCTGAACAGCACGAACGCCGCCACCAGCACGAGGTGCATCATCGGGCTGGCGATGAACGCGTTCGCCACCACTGCGAGCATGATCACGATCGCGCCGACGAAGAGGAAGTTGCCCAGGCTCGAAAGGTCGCGCTTGGTGGTGGTCGCGATGCTCGCCATGGCGAAGAACACCGCCGCCGTGCCGCCCGCCGCCAGCATGACGAGTTCGATGCCGTTGCGCAAACCCAGCACGCGCTGGAACAACGGACCCAGCAACAGGCCCATGAACAGCGTGAAGCCCAGCAGCAGGGCGACGCCGACGCCGCTGTCGCGGTTCTTCTCGATGGCGAAGATCCAGCCATAGAAGATGCCGAGAATGGCAAAGAACGAAATCATCGGGCTCGAGCGCAGAAACGACAGGTCGAGGTTGGTGCCGATCGCCGCGCCGATCACCGTGGGCACCAGGCTGACGGCCAGCAGCCAGTAGGTGTTGCGCAGGACCTTGTGCGACTGCGACGGGACTGCCGCTTCGCGCGGCAGCGTGTAATCCTGGCTGCCCTGGTCGAGGCGGACTGGCTTGAGTTCAGGCATATTCCTATCCTCCATTGAGGGGTTATTCGCACCCCACGTCTAAGACTACCAAACTGCGGGGAAGTTTCATACCGCGGCAGCCGCTAGAATGCGGCCGCGCAGCGGGCTTTTCAAGTGAGGAAGGGTGGCAGAGCGGTCTAATGCACCGGTCTTGAAAACCGGCGGCCGGCAACGGCCCGCGAGTTCGAATCTCGCCCCTTCCGCCAGGCCCGCCCCTACTGCATCCGATAGGGCTCGAAGTGCAAGTCCCGCACCTGCGCACCCAGCATCACGATCGCGCCGTCGCGGCGGTTGTTGCCGGTGTCCGAGAATTCGAAGCTGTAGGTGCGCACGATCCTGAGCCGTCCGTCGTCGTCGCGCGCCAGGCGCAGGCGCGTGAACGCGACCGTATCGTCGAGGAACTGAAGGCCGTTGCGCTCGCAGGCCGCGCGTCCGGCGTGCACCGCGCGTTCGCGGGCACGCAGGCTGTCGGCCCAGAGCAACGCGCCCGCGGCGAGCGCGAGGATGGCGAGCAATTCCCAGAAAGGCGGCATTTGGACCGTGGCCATGAACCATTCAGCGCGCCGATTCTAGCCAAGCGTGCCGCTGCCGCTTCTGCTTTCCGCTAAAATCCGCGCTTTTCGCAAGCCTGCATGTCCCTGATCGTCCAAAAATTCGGCGGCACCTCGGTCGGCTCGGTCGAGCGCATCCGCAACGTCGCGCGGCGGGTCGCCAAGTGGCGGGCGGCCGGCCACGACGTGGTGGTCGTGCCTTCGGCCATGGCGGGCGAGACCAACCGGCTGATCGCGCTGGCGAAAGAGGTCCAGCCCCATCCGGATCCGCGCGAGCTGGACGTGATCGCATCGACCGGCGAGCAGGTGACGATCGGGCTGCTCGCCATGGCGCTCACTGAACTCGGCGTGCGCGCGAAGAGCTACACCGGCTGGCAGGTGAAGTTCCTCACCGACTCCGCCCACACGCGCGCGCGCATCGTCTCGATCGACCAGGAGCGCATCCGCGCCGACCTGGCGCAGGGCTGCGTCGTGGTGGTCGCGGGGTTCCAGGGGGTCGACGAGGCGAACAACATCACCACGCTTGGGCGCGGCGGCTCGGACACCTCCGCGGTGGCGCTCGCCGCGGCGCTCCAGGCCGACGAGTGCCAGATCTACACCGACGTCGACGGCGTCTACACCACCGATCCGCGCATCGTGC
>Ga0155946_1218_pt1 | contig 17806 bp, 18 predicted proteins | sample RifCSPlowO2_02_FD_107600 | JGI IMG/M metagenome (GOLD analysis project Ga0155946, IMG submission 107600) | Betaproteobacteria bacterium RIFCSPLOWO2_02_67_12
CCTCGAGCGCGATGCGCGTCTGCTCGGGCGCATTGACGAGCACCGGATAGCGCCTTTCGTAATCGAGCTCCGCGCTGCAGCCGTGCGCCTGCGCGAGACTGCGCGCCAGCTCGCCCAGGCGGCGCTCGAGCAAGTCGCGCGTCGCGCGCGCAAAGCTGCGGGCGGTGCCGCGCACCACGACCTGCGCCGGGATCACGTTCGGCGCGCCGAAGTCGCCCGCCTGCAGGTGGCCCACGCTGACGACCGCAGCGTCGTGCGACGCGACGTTGCGTCCCACGATGGTCTGTGTGGCGAGCACGAAGGCCGCCGCCGGCATCGTCGGGTCGGTGCCGCGCTCGGGCATCGCGCCATGCCCGCCGCTGCCGTGAAAGGTCGCCGTCCAGCTGTCGCTCGACGCAAGCATCGCGCCCGGGCGGATCGCGAAGTGCCCCGCGGCGAGGCCCGGCATGTTGTGCATGCCGTAGACCGCGTCGCAGCGGTGGCGCTCGAACAGGCCTTCCTCCAGCATGACGCGCGCGCCGCCCTCGCCCTCCTCGGCCGGCTGGAAGATGAAGTGCACGCTGCCGGCGAAATCGGGGTTCTGCGCCAGGTAGCGCGCCGCGCCGAGCAGCATCGCAGTGTGCCCGTCGTGGCCGCAGGCATGCATCCTGCCGGGGTGCACCGAGCGGTGCGCGAAATCGTTCTTTTCCTCCAGCTTGAGCGCATCCATGTCGGCGCGCAGCGCGATGGCGCGCACGCCCTGTCGCCGGCCGCGCAAGGTGCCGACGACGCCGGTGCGCGCGAGTCCACGGCTCACCTCGATCCCCCAGGCGGCGAGCCGCTCGGCCACGATCGCCGCGGTGCGATCCTCCTCGAACGCGGTCTCCGGATGACGATGGATGTCGCGCCGGATCGCCGCGAGTTCGTCCTGGTAAGCGCGCAACGCCGGGATCGGGTCGACTGCCATGCGAGGCTCCAGGGTCACATCACCTTGCGCGGGTCGAGCGCGTCGCGCAGCCCATCGCCGATGTAGTTGATGGAAAGCACCACCACGAAGATCGCCGCACCCGGGAACAGCGCCCAGTGCGAAGCGATGTCGAGGTAGTCCTTGGCGTCGTACAGGAGGCGGCCCCAGGTCGGAATGTCGGGCGGGAATCCCAGGCCGAGGAAGGACAGCGTCGACTCGGCGATGATCGCGGCGGCCACGTCGATGGTGGCGGCGACGATCACCGGCCCGAGCGAGTTGGGCAGGATATGGCGCACCACCTGGCGCGTCCTGGTCGCACCGAGCGCGCGCGCCGCCTCGACGAACTCCTTCTCGCGCAACGACAGGAACTGGGCGCGCACCAGCCGCGCCACCGGCATCCAGCGGAAGCCGCCGATCACAGCCACGATCAGGATGAAGATGCCGACCTCGGGGCCGACCAGTACCTTGAGCGAGTCGCGGAACAGATAGATGATCAGCAGCAGCAGCGGCAGCTGCGGCAGCGACAGGAACAGTTCGGTGAGCCACATCAGTAGCGTATCGACGCTGCCGCGCGACATGCCGGCGACGGCGCCGACGATCGTGCCGGCGACGATCGCGATCAGCATCGCAGCGAATCCGACCGCGATCGAGATGCGGCCGCCGTAGAGCATGCGCGCGAGCAGGTCCTGCCCGAGGTCGTCGGTGCCGAGCGGGTGGCGCCACGAGGGCGCTTCGAGACGGGCGCTGAAATCGATCTCGTTGATCGGCACCTGCCAGAGCCACGGCCCCAGCAGCACGGCCAGGAAGATGAGCAGCAGGACCGCCGCGCCGCCAAGCGCGAGCCGGTGCCGGCGAAAGCGCCGCCAGGCCTCCTCGCCGAGCGAGGTACCGCCGCGGCCGCGCGCCGCACCCGCGCCGGCCAGCGCCGCGCTAGCGGTAGGAGATGCGGGGGTCGAGCCAGACATAGAGCAGGTCGGCAAGCAGGTTGCACAGGATCACGAGGCCTGCGAACACGAACGTCACCGCCATGATCACCGGCGTGTCGTTGGCCAGGATCGCGGTGATCAGCAGCGACCCGATACCCGGCACACGGAAGATCTGCTCGGTGACGATGGCACCGCCGAAGATCGCCGGCATCTGCAGCGCGACCAGCGTCACCACCGGGATGAGCGCATTGCGCACCACGTGCTTCATCACCACCGCGCGCTCGCCGAGCCCCTTGGCCCGCGCGGTGGTCACGTAGTCGAGGCGGATCACGTCGAGCACCGCGGAGCGCACGTAGCGGGTCCACGATGCGCCCTGGAACAGCCCGAGCACCGCGACCGGCATCAGCGCCTGCTTGAAGTGCTCCCAGTAGAACTGCCAGCCCGTGGCGCTGATGTCCGAGCGGTACACGAAGGGCAGCCAGTCGAGCTGGATGCTGAACACCAGGATGAAGAGAATGCCGGTGAAGAAAGTCGGCAGCGAGAAGCCGACGTAGGCGAGCGTGTTGGCGATCTGGTCGAAGATCGAATACGGCCGCGTCGCCGCGTAGACGCCGACCGGCAGCGCGATCAGCAGCGCGAGGACCTGCGAGGAGCCGATCACCAGCAGCGTGGTCGGCAGGCGCCCGAGGATCAGATCGTCGACGTTGATCCGGCTGGCGAACGAGAAACCCCAGTCGCCGCCGAGCATCGCGCCCAGCCAGCGCACGTAGCGCACCGCGACCGGATCGTCGAGTCCGAACTTGGCGCGCAGGTGGGCGCGCGATGGCTCTTCCCGCTGCCGATCTCATGCCTCGCGGTACCAGTCGCGCAGCAACCAGAGATCGTTGTCCCAACCGGAGAGCGGTGCGCGCAGCTTGCTCGCCTGCGCCGACACGCGCGGGCGAAACACCACCGGAATGATGTGGCGGCTCGCAATGACCAGATCGTTCATGCGCACGAACAGCGCGGCGCGTTTCACCGGATCGAGCTCGCTCTCGGCCGCGCGAAACGCCTTGTCGTACTCGTCGCTCCTCCAGCGCGAGATGTTGCGTCCCTGCCACTTGTTTGCCTTGGTCGAGACCTCGGCCGAGGTGAACTGCTCCATGAACACCTGGGGATCCGGCTGCGTCATGGTCTGCGTGTACATCTGCATGTCGCAGTAGAACTTGGTGTAGGTGTCGGGGTTGGCGACGTCGGAGGAAAAGTACACCGACGCGGTGACCGCCTTCAGTTCCAGCTCGATGCCCGCCTTCTGGCAGGCCTGCTTGATGATCGCCTGGGTCTTCTGGCGCGGCGCATTGATCGAGGTCTGGAAGACGATCTTGAGCTTCCTGCCGTCTTTGGCGCGGACGCCGTCCGCGCCGCGCTTCCAGCCTGCCGACTCGAGCAGCTGGTTCGCCTTGTCGACGTTGAATTCGAACTTCGTGCTCCTCGACCGGAAGCGCTCCGGATTGTTGAGGAAGTTGGCGGTCGCCACGCCGGTGCGGCCGTAGATGTGATCCTGCACCGACTGGCGATCCACCAGCAGGTTCAGCGCCTCGCGCACCGCCGGGTCGCTGAACAGCGGATGCCGGGTCTTCAGGCTGGAGCGCTCGCCGTCGACCTCGGTCGAGGGGTCGGTGCTGTTCACCAGGATGTGCTCGATGTTGCCGCCGGAGACGATCTCGGCACGGCCTTTGCCGCCCTTCTCCAGCCGCAGCAGGATCTCGTCCTCGACCTGCATGTTCCAGGCATAGTCGAATTCGCCCGTCTGGATCACGGCACGCGCCGCGGACACGGCGTCGCCGCCGCCTTTCATTTCGATCGCATCGAAGTGCGGCCGGTTCGGCTCGTGATAGTTGGCGTTGATCTGCCCGCGCACCATGTCGCCCGGCTTGAAGTCAACGAACCGGTACGGTCCGGTGCCGACGGGCTTGAGATTGTTCGGCGCCTCGCGCGACTTGTCGCCCTTGTAGGGCTCGAACAGATGCCTCGGAATGATCATGCCGCGCGTGCCGCAGAACGCTTCCGCCCAGAACGGCGTCGGCTTCTGGAACACGACCCGTACGCTATGGCTGTCGAGCTTCTCGACCTTGATGTCCCGGTAGGTGGCGATCGTCGTCGCCGCAGTGGCCGGATTGGCCGCGTACTCCCAGTTGAACACCAGGTCGTCGGCGGTGAATGGTTTGCCGTCGTGCCATTGCACCCCTTGCTTGAGTTTCCAGACGACCGACCTGCCGTCCGCGGCCAGTCCGCCGTTTTGTACGCTCGGAATTTCCGCGGCGAGGATCGGCACGAAGTTGCCGTCGTTGTCGTAGCCGGCGAGCGGCTCGTAGAAGATGCGCGAGCCTTCCTGGTCCTTGGTGCCCACCGCGAAATGCGGGTTGAGCAGCGTCGCGCCCTGCCACCAGAGCAGCTTCAGGGTGCCGCCGCCCCCCCGCTTGGTGGGCTTGTAGGTGGATTTCGCCTGCGCCTGCGCGATACCCGAATACGCCAGCATCTGGCTGGCGAGCGGCGCCGTCAGGCCGATGCCGACCAGGGTGTGCACGAATTGCCGCCGCGACAGGCGGCCGGCGCGCACATCCTCGATCAGGTCTCGCAAGCTTTGCTCGTTCATGATTACCCCCTCCAGAGTAGTGGTGCGCTGCCTGCAGAGCGCTGCGCGGCCCGCGGTGCGAGCGCCGATGTTACCCGGATTCACGCAGCGAAAGGTACCGCCCGGGGGCTGGTCATCGGCGCCGAAATCCGGACAATGGCGCCCCTCCCCCATTCGAGATCGTCATGCCCCATTCGAAGCGAAAGATCAGCCTCCCCTCGATGAGCCCCGGTTGCGCGCGCAGCCTCACCTGGTACCGCTTCGGCAAGCCCGGCGCGCGGCCGAAGGCGTACCTGCAGGCATCGATCCATGCCAACGAACTGCCCGGCGCGATGGCGCTGCACCATCTGCTGCCGATGCTCGTGGACGCGGACCGGCGCGGCCGGGTCAAGGGCGAGATCGTGGTGGTGCCGGTAGTCAACCCGATCGGGCTGTCGCAGCTCGTCGGCAACAACCATCTCGGGCGCTACGATTTTCTCGGCCGCGACAATTTCAATCGCAACTGGCACGACCTCTCCGGCGCCGTGGCCGAACGTGTCAGCGAGCGGCTCGGGCGCAACGGCGCCGAGAACGTCGCCTTGATCCGGCAGGCGGCGCTGGCGGCGCTCGCCGCGATGAAGCCCGCGAACGAGCTGCAGACGCTGCGCGCCGAGGTGATGAAGCTGTCGGTGGACGCCGACGTGGTGCTCGACCTGCACTGCGACACGGAAGCGGCCCTGCATCTGTTCATTTCACGCAAGGACTGGCCGGGTGCGGCGCGCGAGCTGGCGGCGGACCTCGGGGCCGAGGCGACGCTCTACAACGACCCCTATCCCGAAGCGCTCACGTTTTCCGGCGTGCACAGTGCCCTGTGGCCGCGGCTCGCGGAGCGCTTCCCGCACGCAAGAATTCCGCAAGCTTGTCTGTCTGCCACTGTAGAGTACCGCAGCCAGCACGAAGTGACGCACGCGCTGGGCGCCGCCGATGCTGCGAATCTCTACCGGGTTCTGGTGAGGCGCGGAATCGTTTCAGGCCGCGCCGGCGCCCTGCCGCGCCTGAAGGCGCAAGCGACACCGATCGGCGGCATGGACGTCGGCTACAGCCCGAAGACCGGCATCCTCACGTATCACGCGCCCAAGGGGGCGCGGGTGCGCAAGGGCCAGACGGTCTGCGAGATCATCGATCCGATGGATGCTCGCGGACCGAAGGCACGCACGCAGGTCGTGGCGCGCACCGACGGCATTTTGTTCAGCCGCCGGCCAAACGGGCGGCTGGCATGGCCGGGAATGGTGCTGTTCCGTATCGGCGGCGCGAAACTGCTGGCGCACCGCAAGGGGGCGAGCGGGTTGGATGACTGAGCGCCGTCAGGCGGCTAGCTAGGTAGCCTCCGGCATTCCCTGCCACAGCATGTCGTAGCCCAGCTCTTTGGTCTCCGTGCACATTTTCGCGAGCACCTCGAATTTCGAACTGAAGATCTGGTCGGCGTGCGATTTCTCGTGCTCTTCGAACGAGCGCCAGTAGGTGACGATGACGTAGTGGTCGTCCGCGGTGCGCGATTCGCTCAGCGAGCCCTCGTCCGAGACGAAGCCGGAGAACTTGAATACCTGGCCGGCGAGAAAACCGCCCTTGTCGCCGCCGTAGGTTTCCTTGACCGTGTTGCACATCTCGCCCACGGCGAGCTCCACCTGCTCGAAGGTGACACCGGGCTTGAGCTTCACGGTGTTGAACAACATCTTGGCGCCGAAAGGCAGGGAGATCGGGTCGAACATGCTTCTCCTCCTCGTTGAAAGCCTGCTCAGTTGCGCGGCGCGCCGTCGTCGCGCCAGACGAATTGCCCGTCGGGCCTGATGTAGCCGCTCGCGCGGCCCATCGAGACGCCGGCGAGCCCGTTGTGAAAGGCGCGCGCGAAACTGAACTGCGGCTCGATCACCATCCTGCCGCTGTAATCGAAGAACGCCGTCTTGTAGCCCTTCGTCGCGAGGATCAGCGGCCGGCCCGGCTTCACTTCGGAAAACTCGGGCGGCAGGATAATCTTGCCTTCGCGGTCGATCAGACCCAGCCGATCGCCGCTGCCGATCGTGAACACCGGCTGCGCCGCCACCGGCAGGGCCAATACCGCCACCAGCGCAGCGCCGAATGCTCGCAACAGAATCACCGTAGGCCCCCTATTCCGCATCCTCGATCCACGCCGCCTGGATCGCCTCGAGGATCTTCTCGCCGCTGCGCTTGGGATCATCGCTGAATCCGCGCAACGCCAGCACCCAGTTGTAGAGATCGACGAAATTGACGCCTTTCGGGTCGACCTCGGGATGCGCCTCGCTCAGCGCGATCGCAATCTCGCGCGAATCGGTCCACTTCATCGGTGCACCGCCTCCTTGGCGTAGTTGATGGTGTACCTGGGAATTTCAATCGTCAAATCGGTGCCGCGCACCTTCGCCTGGCACGACAGGCGCGAGCTCGCCTCCAGTCCCCAGGCCTTGTCGAGCATGTCCTCTTCCTTCTCCTCGGCGTCGTCGAGCGACCCGAGGCCTTCGCGCACCACGACGTGGCAGGTGGTGCAGGCGCAGGACTTCTCGCAGGCGTGCTCGATGTCGATATGGTTGGCGAGCAGCGTGTCGAGGATCGACGTGCCCTCGGGCGCATCGAGCAACGCGCCCTGCGGGCACAGCTCCGCGTGCGGCAGGACCTTGAGCTTGGGCATCTCAGCCGCCCAGGCTGGCGATTGTCTGCCCCGCGAGCGCCCGGCGCACGCCGGCGTCCATGCGCCGTGCCGCAAACTCCTCGGTGGCGCGGTTGAGCGCCTCCGCTGCCCGTTTGATCGGCCGATGGTCGCTCCCGGCGAGGGTGGCGCGCAGTTCCTCCAGCAGGCGCTCGATCGCCGTGCGTTCCCCGGACGAAAGCAGGCCGGCGTCGCTCGCGAGCGCAGCGCGCACCGCGTCGGCCAGCCGCTCGCCCTCGACCCGGTTCTCCTGCAGCGCGCGCGCGTGCATGTCCTCGCGCGCGTGCTCGACCGAGTCGCGCAACATGCGCTCGATTTCGGCATCGGTCAGCCCATAGGACGGCTTCACCGTCACCGAGGTCTCTGCGCCGGTGCTCTGTTCCTTCGCCGTGACCGAAAGCAGGCCGTCGGCGTCCACCTGGAAGGTGAGGCGCACGCGCGCCGCGCCGGCCGTCATCGGCGGTATGCCGTGCAGCTCGAACCTGGCGAGCGAACGGCAATCCGACACCAGCTCGCGCTCGCCCTGCACGACGTGGAAGCTCATCGCGCGCTGGCCGTCCTTGAAGGTGGTGAACTCCTGCGCGCGCGCCGCCGGGATCGTCGAATTGCGCGGAATGATGCGCTCTACCAGCCCGCCCATGGTTTCCATGCCGAGCGACAGCGGAATCACGTCGAGCAGCAGCCAGTCCTCGCCCTGCGCGCGATTGCCCGCGAGCACGTTGGCCTGCATCGCGGCGCCGAGCGCCACCACCTTGTCGGGATCGAGGTTGTTGAGCGGGTCGCGGCGGAAGAATTCGCCGACGGCGCGCTGCACCTGCGGCATGCGGGTGGCGCCGCCCACCATCACCACACCCTTGATGTCCGCCACCGTCAGCCCGGCGTCGCGCAGCGCGCGCCGTGTCGGGACGAGCGTCTTGTTGACGAGCGTCTGCGTCATGCTGCAGAACGTCTCGGTGGTGAGGTTCAGGTCGACGAACTCGCCCCCCGCGAGGCGCGCCGTGATCGGCGCCTCGCCGTGATAGGTCAGCGCCTCTTTCGCCTCGCGCGCCTTGGCGTGCAGCAGCCGCATGTCGCGCGGCTGCAGCGGCGGCAGCTTCGCCTCGGCGAGCGCCCAGCAGAACACGCGGTGGTCGAAGTCGTCGCCGCCGAGCAGCGAATCGCCGTTGGTGGCCACGACCTCGAACACGCCCCTGGACAGCTTGAGGATCGAGATGTCGAAGGTCCCGCCGCCCAGATCGAATACCGCGTAGGTGCCCTCGGCCGCATTGTCGAGGCCGTAGGCGATCGCCGCCGCGGTCGGTTCGCTCAGCAGGCGCAGCACGTTCAACCCCGCCAGCGTCGCCGCATCCTTGGTCGCCTGGCGCTGCGAGTCGTCGAAGTACGCCGGCACCGTGACCACCGCGCCGACGAGATCGCCGCCCAGCGCCAGCTCGGCCCGCCGGCGCAGCACCTTGAGGATCTCCGCCGAAACCTCGACCGGGCTCTTGACACCCGCCGCAGTGCGCAGCTGCAGCATGCCCGGGGCGTCGACAAAATCGTACGGCGCGTTCTCGACGTGACCGACGTCCTTCAGCCCGCGGCCCATGAAGCGCTTGACCGAAATGATCGTGTTCCTCGCGTCGTCGGACTGACGCGCCTGCGCCGCGTAGCCGACCTCGACCTTGCCGTCGGCCGCGTAGCGCACGATCGACGGCAGCAGCGGCCGGCCCTGCTCGTCGGGCAGGACCGTGGCGACGCCGTTACGCACCGTGGCGACGAGCGAATTCGTCGTTCCGAGGTCGATTCCGACCGCGAGGCGGTGCTCGTGCGGCGCGGTGGACTGGCCGGGCTCGGCGATTTGGAGGAGGGCCATCAGCTATCGTGCCACGATGTCATGCAGGGATCGGTGCGAATTCGTTTTTCCCCCGGGTCTCCGTTTTTTTGCCCGATTGCGTAAACGCAATCGGGCAAAAAAACGGAGATATGGGGAAATTCAACTACGCGCAAACCTCGCCGTTCCGACACGTTCATGAAGATTCAATTGTCTCAAATCCCGCATCGAGGTCGGCATCGAATTTTTCCAGAAACATGAGCCGGCGCACCAGATCCGTCGCGCCCGCAGCATCGTGCTGCCGGTCGATGCGCTCGGCGACGCTTGCCTCGAGCGCGCGCCGGTCGTCCTGCAGCCGGGCGCGCAAGGCGTCCAGAGCGGCGGCATCCCTGCCCTCCAGCGCCTCTTCCAGTTGCTCGCGCCATTCCATCTGCTGCGCGAGGAACTCGGCCGGCATCGCCGTGTTGGTCTCGAACGCGACGTCGACGCCCTGCAGTCCCAGCAGGTACTTGCCGCGCTGCACCGGGCTCTTCAGGATGCGATAGGCCTCGTTGACGCGCGTGGTCCATTGCATCGACGCGCGGCGCTCGGCGTCGCCCGCATGCGCGAAACGGTCCGGGTGGATGCGCGCCTGGATCTCGCGATAGGCGCGCTCGAGCTGCTCAGTCTCCAGCGCGTAGGCCGGTTGCAGCCCGAAGAGCTCGAAATGGTTCTTCAGACGTTGAACGATTCGCCGCAGCCGCAGGCGTCCTTGACGTTGGGGTTGTTGAACCTGAACCCCTCGTTGAGGCCCTCGCGCGTGTAATCGAGTTCCGTGCCATCGACATACGGCAGGCTCTTGGGATCGACCACGACCTTGACGCCGTGGCACTCGAACTGGATGTCCTCCGGCGCGACGGCGTCGGCGAACTCCAGCTTGTAGGCCATGCCGGAGCAGCCCGATGTGCGCACGCCGACGCGCAGCGCAATACCCCTGCCGCGCTTGGCCAGGAATCCCTGCACGTGGCTCGCCGCCTTCTCGGTCAGTGTTACAGCCATGCCATCCTCCGCGCTCAGGCGACTTTCTTGGCGTCAGTCGCCTGCTCGCCGTGCTTGTTGCGGTAATCCGCCACTGCCGCCTTGATCGCGTCCTCCGCCAGGATCGAGCAGTGGATCTTGACCGGCGGCAGCGTCAGCTCCTCGGCGATCTGCGTGTTCCGGATGGTCGCCGCCTCGGCGAGCGTCTTGCCCTTGACCCACTCGGTGACGAGCGAGCTGGAGGCAATCGCCGAGCCGCAACCGTAGGTCTTGAAGCGCGCGTCCTCGATGACGCCGGCTGCGTTCACCCTGATCTGCAGTTTCATCACGTCGCCGCAGGCCGGCGCGCCGACCATGCCGGTGCCTATCGCCTCGTCGGACTTGTCGAACGAACCCACGTTTCTCGGGTTCTCGTAGTGATCGATGACTTTGTTGCTGTATGCCATGGTGCTCTCCAGCTAGTTTCCGTCAATTTGCATCGGAATGCGCGTCAGTTGATTTTCCCCGGTCTGCCGACCTGGAATGATTCACTCCAGCTCGGCAGAGATGAGGAAATTCAAATTCGTCCGGGCCGTTGCCCTCCTCGCCTGTCTCAATGCGCCGCCCACTGGACGGAGTCCAGGTCGATGCCTTCCTGGTGCATTTCCCACAGCGGGGACATCTCGCGCAGCTTCTTCACCTTGGCCTTCAGGTGATCGATGGTGTAGTCCACCTCGTCCTCGCTGGTGAAGCGGCCGAGCGTGAAGCGGATCGACGAATGCGCCAGCTCGTCCGAGCGTCCCAGCGCCCGCAGGACATACGACGGCTCGAGCGACGCCGAGGTGCAGGCCGAGCCGGAGGAGACTGCAATGTCCTTGACCGCCATGATGAGCGACTCGCCCTCGACGAAATTGAAGCTGACGTTGAGATTGTGCGGCACGCGCTGCTCGAGATGGCCGTTGACGAAAACTTCCTCGATCTCCTGCATGCCGCGCAGCAGCTTGTCGCGCAGCGAGCGGATGCGCTCGTTCTCGATCGCCATTTCGAGCCGCGCAAGGCGAAACGCCTCGCCCATGCCGACGATCTGGTGCGTCGCCAGCGTGCCCGAGCGCAAACCCCTCTCGTGTCCGCCGCCGTGGATCTGCGCCTCCAGCCGCACGCGGGGCTTGCGCCGCACGTAGAGCGCGCCAACGCCCTTCGGGCCGTAAGTCTTGTGCGCCGAAAACGACATCAGGTCGGCTTTGAGGCTTTGCAGGTCGATCGGGCACTTGCCGGTGGCCTGCGCCGCATCGACGTGCAGCAGCACGCCCTTGGACCTGCACAGCGCGCCGATCGCCGCGATGTCCTGCACCACGCCGATCTCGTTGTTCACGAACATCACCGAGACGAGGAGGGTGTCCGCGCGCAGCGCCGCCTCGAGCTCGCCCAGGTCCAGCAGGCCGTCGGCCGCCACGTCGAGATAGGTGACCTCGAAACCGCGCCGCTCCAGTTCGCGGCAGGTATCGAGCGTGGCCTTGTGCTCGGTCTTGACCGTGACCAGGTGCTTGCCGCGCGTCTTGTAGAACTCCGCCGCGCCCTTCAGCGCCAGGTTGATCGATTCCGTCGCCCCCGAGGTCCAGACGAGGTCCTTGGCGTCGCAGTTCACCAGTGCGGCGACGCTGGCGCGCGCCTCTTCCACCGCCTCCTCGGCCTTCCAGCCGAACACGTGCGATCGGCTCGCCGGATTGCCGAAATGCTCGCTGAGGTACGGGATCATCTTCTCCGCGACACGCGGATCGACCGGCGTGGTCGCCGAGTAGTCGAGGTAGATCGGCAGCTTCATGCGGCAACCGCGATCGCGGGTTTCACCGGCGGCTGCTCGGCGGCGCGCCAATCCTGCAGCACCGCAACCTGCTTGCCGTGCTGGTACGCGACCAGGTCGGCGAGCGTCACCGACGCCAGGTAGTCGTACATTTTCTCGTTGAGCCGCGCCCACAGGTCGTGTGTCATGCAGCGCTTGTCGTCCAGGCAATTTTCCTTGCCGCCGCACTGCGTGGCATCGAGCGGCTCATCCACCGCGACGATGATATCGGCAACCGTGACGCCCTGTGCTTTCTGCGCCAGGTTGTAACCGCCGCCCGGCCCACGCACGCTGGAGACGATGCCGGCCCGGCGCAGTTTTCCGAACAACTGCTCGAGATAGGAAAGCGAAATTCTCTGGCGCTCGCTGATCCCGGCGAGTGTCACGGGGCCCCGCGCCTGCCGCATCGCCAGATCGACCATTGCCGTCACCGCGAACCTGCCTTTGGTCGTGAGTCTCATGATGTCCTCGTCTATGCCTGATTGACGCGCTCAAGTATACCCAAAACCTGAGCAATTCACTCAACTATTTTTGTTCAACCTATTCAATTACTTGATTGCCCTGATGGGCTCAGGCTTGGCTCCCTGGGCGTCCGCTGGTCCGCGTTCAAGTTCTTTCAGTTTTGCCCCCAGATCGGAAACGGCCTGTTCCAGCTCGCGGGAATGCTCGATCAGCATCTGGATCGCGCTGGCATAGGGATCATCCTGATCCTGCAAGACGGCGTAGGCCGCAAATCGGGCCTGCTTCTTGGTCGCGGCCTCCTCGACCAAGCGGCCCGGCACGCCCACTACGGTCGCGCCTGCCGGAACTTCCTTGACCACTACCGCATTGCAGCCGATCTTGGCGCCCTCGCCTACGAGGATCGGCCCGAGAATCTTGGCGCCGGCGCCGACCACCACACCCCGGCCCAAAGTCGGATGGCGCTTGCCCTTCTGCCACGTCGTGCCGCCAAGGGTGACGCCGTGATAGAGCGTGACATCGTCACCGACCTCCGCGGTCTCGCCGATCACCACGCCCATGCCGTGGTCGATGAAAACCCGCTTTCCGATCGTGGCACCGGGATGGATCTCGATTCCGGTGAGCAGGCGCCCGAAGTGCGAGGTCAGGCGGCCGAACCAGCGCAGCCCGTGGCTCCAGAACCAGCGCGACAGCTTGTGAAAATAGATCGCGTGCAGGCCCGGATAGCAGGTGAGCACCTCCCAGGCCGTGCGCGCCGCCGGATCGCGTTCGAAGACGCTCTGGATATCGTCGCGTAGTTGTCTGAACATGAAGGTAATCCTAGGTTATCCGACCAACGCGGTCAACTATTGTTCCGCGTCAAAGAACTTGCCTTTGCGGCCCGCTTGCAGGGCCTTCAGCAAGCCGCGCAGAATGTTCACTTCCTCCCTTTCGAGCGCCGGCACGCGCGAGAAAAGCCGCCGCCAGCGCTCGCGCAGCTTCGATCCCGAACCCGGGACGAGGAAACCGCTTTCCACCGCCGCCTGCTCGAGATGACGGTACAGGCCTTCGATGTCCTCGATGGTGGCGAGCCGCTCGGCGCGCGACCCGGGAATGCCGGCTCCAGCGGCGACGAAAAGCTCGTAGCACACCACCTGCACCGCCTGCGCCAGATTGAGCGAGCTGTACTCCGCATGCGCGGGAATGTGAACCAGGTGCTGGCACGCGAACAGCTCGTCGTTGCTCAGGCCGGCGGACTCGTTGCCGAACACGAACGCCACCGGTCCGTGCGCGGCGAGTTCGAGGGCGCGCGCCGCCGCCGCACGCGCCGCGAGCACCTGCGGCGACCACTCGCGCGGTCGCGCGCTGAGCGCGAAAGCGGCCACGCAATCGGCCAGCGCGTCGCCGAGCGATGCGTGCGTGCGTGCGCTCTCGAGCACGTCGGCGGCGTGCGTCGCGAGCCACTGCGCTTCCGGCGCAGGAAAGCGTGCGGGCGCGACCAGGCGCAGGTCGGTGACACCCATGGTCTTCATGGCGCGCGCGGCGGCGCCGATGTTGCCCGGGTGGCCCGGCCTGCACAGCACGATGCGCAATCGATCGAGCGGTGCCTTCATGCCCGCAGGATACAATGCGCGCGCCCCATGCATCCGATGCTCAACGTTGCGGTGAAGGCCGCCCGGCGCGCCGGCGCCATCATCAACCGCGCGGCATTCGACGGCACGGCGCTTGCGGTGCGCTCCAAGCAGGCCAACGATTTCGTCACCCAGGTCGACCAGGCCGCCGAAAGCGCGATCATCGACATCGTACGCCGTGCCTATCCCGCGCACGCCATCCTCGCCGAGGAGTCCGGCGCCAGCGCGAGCGCATCGGATTACCGCTGGGTGATCGATCCGCTCGACGGCACCACCAATTTCATCCACGGCTTCCCGCAATACTGCGTTTCAATCGCCGTGCAGCACCGCGGTGTCACCTCGCATGCAGTGGTGTACGACCCGGCGCGCAACGAGCTGTTCACCGCATCGCGCGGCGGCGGCGCCTTCCTCAACGACCGGCGCATCCGCGTCACGCGTTGCCCGCGGCTCAAGGAGGCGCTCGTAGGCACGGGATTTCCGTTCAAGGAACTGCAGCACCTCGACCGCTACGTGCGGCAGCTGCGGACGCTGATGACCTCGAGCGCTGGCGTGCGCCGCGCCGGCGCGGCCGCGCTCGACCTCGCCTACGTAGCCGCCGGACGGCTGGACGCGTTCTGGGAGATGGGCCTTTCGCCCTGGGACATGGCCGCGGGGGCGCTGCTGATCCAGGAAGCGGGCGGGCTGGTGGGCGATTTTGCGGGCGAGCCCGGCTATCTCGAGAGCGGCGACATCGTCGCCGGCGCGCCCAAGGTGTTCGCGCAGCTGCTGACCGCGTTGCGCTGATCTCGAGGCGCTGCAACATGCGTCTATCGATCGTCACCACGCTCTACAACAGCGCCCCGCACGTGCGCGAGTTCTACGAGCGCACACGGCGCGCCGCGGCGCGCCTCACCGAGGACTTCGAAATCGTCTTCGTCAACGACGGCTCGCCCGACGATGCGTTCGCGCAGGTGATCGAGCTGCAGCGCGGCGACGCGCGCGTGGTCGGTGTCGACCTGTCGCGCAACTTCGGCCACTACAAGGCGATCATGACCGGTCTCGGCTTCTGCCGCGGCGAGCGCGTGTTCCTGATCGACAGCGACCTGGAAGAGGATCCCGAGCTGCTGGCCGAGTTCAGCGCGCAGATGGATGCGCGCGGCTGCGACGTCGTCTACGGCGTGCAGGCCGGGCGCAAGGGCGGCTGGTTCGAGCGCGCCTCGGGCGCCCTCTTCTGGCGCCTGTTCAACTGGCTGTCGCCGGTGCGCGTGCCGGCGAACCTGATCACGGCGCGCCTCATGACGCGGCGCTACGTGCGCAACCTGGTGCGCTTCCGCGATCAGGAAGTGTTCCTCGCCGGCCTCTGGCAGATCACCGGCTTCGAGCAGGTCCCGCTGAGCGTGACGAAAGGCTCGCGCGGCCATTCGAACTACACGCTGCGGCGCAAGTTCGCGGTGCTGGTGAATTCGATCACCTCGTTCAGCAACCTGCCGCTGGTGCTGATCTTCTACGTCGGCCTGGCGATCTCGGCGAGTGCTTTCGGCTACATCGTCTACCTGGTCGCCCGCTGGAGCGCCCAGGAGCAGCCGGTGCTCGGCTGGACTTCGGTGATCGCGTCGGTCTGGCTGCTGGGCGGCCTGATCATCTCGTTTCTCGGCGTGATCGGCATCTACCTGTCGAAGGTGTTCATCGAATCGAAGCGCCGCCCCTACACCGTGATCCGCAAGGTCTGGCGGCGCGGCGCGGACGAGCGCGACGGCTAAAACCGGCAGGCGAGCTCACCGTAGAGCGTGCGTCCGGGCTGCTTGTTGAAGACGAAGTACTGGCGGTCGGTCAGGTTGTCGATCGCCAGGCTCAGGCTGAGTTGGCGGCCGAGCTGGCGGGTCAGCTTGCCGCTCACGATCGCGTAACGGTCGTACGAGCCGTAAACGCCCTCGATTCCGTTGCGATTCAGGTCGTCGCCCGAGCCGAACACGTGGCCGACCTGGCGATACATCAGGATGCCCGACCACGGCTCCCGCTCGAGCTGCACGCCGAGCGAAACGAGCGTCCGCGGCACGTCGGTGAGCACCTTGCCGACGCTCGCCGGAACCGCCTCGTTGCGCGTGATCTCGTAGCGCAACTGCCGCGTCAGCGAAGCGACCACGGCGAGCCCGCGCACGCCGCTCGGCCAATGCAAGCTCGCCTCGACGCCGTCGACATCGGCCGCGCCGGAATTCTCGGTGCGGGTCAGGGTCGCCGACAATCGCCGCCGGTAGATCAGATCGGTGAGCTGCTGCCGGTACAGGGTGATCGAGGCACGCGCGCCGCCAGTGAATGCCGCGTCGGCCCCGAACTCGAGTGAGCGCACGCGTTCCGGCTTGAGTTGCGGTGAAGGTTCGTTCACCGAGGCGACGCCCGCCACCGCGGTCGGGACGACGGTGCGCGAATAAAGGTCGAGCAGCGCCGGCGGCCGGAAGCCCTCGCCGTACGAGGCGCGCAGCGACAGCCAGCGGCGGGCCGCCCAGAGCGCAGCCAGCTTCGGACTCAGATGGTCGAACGAGCGCCTGGCGTAGACCTGGGTGAACGCGGGCGCGGTGTTCTGGAGCACTTCGCCGTCGGTGTCGAAGCGGTCGTAGCGTGCACCGAAGTATGCGGTGACACCGCGGTCGAAGTCGTGCTCGCTTTGCACGAACAGCGCCGCGTTGCTCGCGCGCCCGCGTCCTGCATTGAGCAGCGCGCCCTGCGTCCCGGAGTCGCGCCAATAGCTGAGCGCCACCGTGCGCCGATCGAGGCTGCTGCGGTTCAAGGCGCCGCCGCCGACCAGCGTCCAATGCTGCGTCATCGGCGTGCGCAGCGAAAGATCCAGATCGGTGCGCTGGTTGGGCTGGTCGGTGAAATCGCCGGGTCCGCTTTCATAGCCGGCCAGGCCGGCGCTCGCCTGCGCGAACTGGAACTGGTGGCGCAGCGTCCCGAGGTTCGCGCGCACCACGCTGCCGCCGTGGAAGCGGTGCTCGAGGCGCGCAAAGACTCTCAGGTCGCGCTCGCGGGCCGGCGTCGCGGTGAGGAAATCGGATTCGGCCATGGAAAGCCGCCGCGCAGCGCCATCGTTGAAGGTCACGCTGCCTGCGACAACCGGCGCGCCCAGGGCATTTTGCAGGAACGTCTCGGGCGGCGCGTAGCCGACCCGGTATTCGGCCGAGGCGAAACCTGCGCTCAGTTGCGTAGACGCGGTGGGGCTGAAATGCAGCGTCAACTGCGCGTGGTTCTGCGTCCACGGCCGCGGCCCCTTCAGTCCGACCCAGTAGGCGGGCGCGCCGTCCGGCGTTGTCGTCGCGCGCGCGCCGCTCACCAGAATTCCGGCGACACCGGCGGCCGGCCGCTTGATCACGTAATCGCTGTCCGGGTGGCCATCGCTCTCGTGATACGCCGCCGACAAGGAGATGCCCAGCCCGCTTTCGTAGCGCCTGCGGTACATGAGCTTCGCGCCGCGCTGGCCGAGGCTGCCCGCGCCGAGGCGCAATTCGGCGGCCGGAGCGTCGGGCCCCGCGGTGATGAAATTGACGACTCCGCCCATGGCGTTGCCGCCGTAGAGCGCGGAATAGGGACCGCGCACGACCTCTACGCGCGCCACCGCATCGAGCGGGATCCCGGCGACGTTGACGCCGCCCGAGAGCGCATTGTTGAGCGGCTGGCCGTCGATCATCACCAGCGTGCGCGGCGTGCGCGGGATACCGCGCAGCGAGAGTACCGAGGTGCCGGATCCCGGGAAACCGGCGCCCATTGCCGCGCCGCGCACGTATAGCCCGGGAACGTCAGCCAGCACGTCGCCCAGGCGCAGCGCATAGCGCGAGCGCAGTTCGGAGTCGCCCACGACCGAGACGCTCGCCGGCACGGAAAGCGATCCCGCCGGCGAGCGCGTCGCGGTCACGATGACCACCGCCGACTCATC
>Ga0155946_1026_pt1 | contig 17799 bp, 25 predicted proteins | sample RifCSPlowO2_02_FD_107600 | JGI IMG/M metagenome (GOLD analysis project Ga0155946, IMG submission 107600) | Betaproteobacteria bacterium RIFCSPLOWO2_02_67_12
CGCGAGGTCGCCTGCAAGCGCGGCGCCGATCGCAGCGCCGCCGTAGACGAACGCCGCGGGCAGCTCGAGCCGGCTCACCTGGCCGAGCGCGAACAGCGTGCCACCGAACGCCATGATGGCGAAGATGAGTGCGAACAGGCGCGAAAGCCGGTCCACGGCGTAAGGCGCGATTTCGAGGCCCAGCCAGCTACCGCGCCAGAGCACACCCTCCGGCGCGGCCAGTACCAAGCCAATGGCCGCCGCCGGCAACGCCAGTGCGACCAGCGCGCGGGCGCGGCCGCGCAGGAACGAGAGCGCGAAACCGCCGCCGATGAGCAAAAGCCCCGGGTGGACGATCTCAGCGATCATCGTCGGGCTCCTCGTAATAGCGGTCTTGGCGCTTGAGCCATGCGCCCATCGCCTTGGCCGCCAGGATCAGCGCCGCGCAGGCGAGAAACCCGTACCAGGCGCCGAAGGCGAACACGCCCTCCACGCTGAAATGCGCTTCGCGCTCGACCGCGAACTCGGCCGCCACGGTGAGCGCCAGCACCGCGAGGAACGCGCACCAGAGCAGCCGGATCGTGGCGGGCCGGGCGAGCCAGTGGTCGGACATCAGGTGCCTCCCTGGAGCGTCCGCGCCAGCGCGAGCGGAACCTCAGGCAGGAAAAACAGCAGCACCGTCAGCGCCGCGGTTGTAACGAGCGCCGCCACCATCGGCCACGGCGCCTCGCCGTGCGCGTGCTCCCCGGCCGGCGGCGGGCGCAGGAACGCCCGGTGCACGATGGGCGCGAAGTAGCCCGCGGTGAGCAGCGTGCTCGCGATGACGATCGGCAGCGCCAGGCGCTTTTCGTGCTCGTACAGGCCCGGCGCGACGAACGCCCAGGCCTGGTGCAGCACGTAGGGCAGCGCGACCATGAAGGCGGCCAGCGCGCCCACTTTCATCGGCACCATGAACGGCGTGATGACGCCGGTGGCGATCATGCGCGTGCCCTCGGGCAGCGCCCGCATCAGCGGCAGCGCGAGCAGGTCGTATATCGCGCCGGTACCGGGCCAGATGAACAAGCCCACAAAGATCACCAGCACCGCGCCCAGCGAGCGCATCAGGCGCTGGCGCAGCTCGATCAAATGGGAAATGAAGGTGTCCTGGGTGCTGCTCACCCGTGTTTCTCCAAAGCGATAGCCCTCTCGGTCGGTTCGTTTTTCTCACCGCTCGCCGGCGCGGTTTCCTGCGCCGGCGAAACCGGGGCATCCGCTTTCGCGTCCGCGTTCGCCATTTCCGGCGCTGGGGTCACTTCAGCCGCGCTCAGAGTGGCCGCCGCCGAATTCAACTCCGACTCCGTCTTCGAGATCTCCGTCTGGAACGAGCTCTCCACGCTGCTCGCCGCCTGCTGCACGGAGTCGCGCATCCTGCGCAGTTCCTCGAACTCGATCTCGCGGTTGATGTCCGCCTTGACGTCGGCGACGTAGCGCTGCATGCGCCCGGCCAGGTGGCCGAGGGTGCGCGCGACGCGCGGCAGCCGCTCGGGGCCGATCACGATCAGCGCCACGATGCCGATCACCAACAGCTCGGAAAACCCGATGTCAAACATGGGAACTGGAGAACAAAAAGGCGCCCGCAGGCGCCCCCTCTTGCCGGTGGTGTGGAGGCGTCAGGCCTTGGACTCGGTCTTGGAACGGACCTCGCCTTCGACCACTTTGCCCGTGACTTGCGCCGCGGGTCCCGCTTCGGCCGGCTTTTCGCCGCCTTCGCGCATGCCGTCCTTGAAGCCGCGCACCGCGCCGCCCAGATCGGCGCCCATGTTGCGCAATTTCTTGGTGCCGAAAATCAGCATCACGATCAAGAGAACGATCAGCCAGTGCCAGACGCTGAACGAGCCCATAACGACCTCCTATCGAGCGCTATTTCCTCCTCATGAGCATCGGGCCGAGCGGCTCCGGACCCCCGAGGATGTGCATGTGGAGATGATACACCTCCTGATGCCCGACGCGCCCGGTGTTGACGATGATGCGAAAGCCGTCCGTCGCCCCCTCCCGGCGCGCCAGTTCCCCCGCCAGCGCCAGCATCTTGCCGAGCGCCCGCTGCTGCGCCATTCCGGCCTCGTAGAGCGACGCTACATGCTCCTTGGTAATCACCAGGACATGGACCGGGGCTTGCGGCCGGAGGTCGTGAAAAGCGAATACATCGTCGTCTTCGTAGACTTTGCGCGCGGGGATTTCGCCGCGCGCGATGCGGCAAAAAATGCAGCCCGCGGCCCCGCCCTCAGCGCTCATGCCGCGCCTTCCTTGCGCTTGCGCTTGCGCGCCGCTTTCTCGTCGATGCCCGAGATACCCTCGCGCCGGTGCAGTTCCGCGAGCACATCCTGCGGACCCAGGCCATGGCTCGCCAGCATGATCAGGCAATGAAACCAGAGGTCGGCGGTCTCGCGCACCAGGTGCAGCCGATCCCCCGACTTGGCCGCCAGGATCGTCTCGGTCGCTTCCTCGCCGACCTTTTTCAGCACCGCATCCTCGCCCGCGGCAAACAGTCGCGCCACGTACGAGCTATCGGCATCGCCGCCGCGGCGGGCTTCGATGACCGCGGCAATGCGCTCCAGCGTTGCATACAGTCCGGTCTTCATGTCTTGCCGTAGATGGCGGCGGGATCCTTGATTACCGCATCGGTCGTCACCCAGCTCTCCTTGTCGAGTTTTCGGTAAAAACAGCGTTCGCGCCCGGTATGGCAGGCGATGCCGCCCGCCTGCTCGACGCGCAGCAGGATCGCATCGCCGTCGCAGTCCAGGCGCAGCTCCACCACGCGCTGCACGTGGCCCGATGACTCGCCCTTGTGCCAGAGGCGCTGGCGCGAACGCGACCAATAGACCGCTTCGCCGCGGCGCGCGGTTTCGGCGAGCGCCGTGCGATTCATCCAGGCGAGCGTCAGCACCCGTCCGCTCGCCGCATCCTGCGCCACCGCCGCAACCAGGCCGTGCTCGTCCCAGCGCACCTGCTCGAGCCAGTCGTTCATAACCGGACCTCGATGCCGCGCGCGCGCATGTGCTCCTTGGCCTGGAGCACGGTGAAGTCGCCGAAATGGAACACGCTCGCCGCGAGCACGGCATCGGCACCGCCCGCGAGCACGCCCTCGGCAAGGTGTTCGCGCGTGCCGACGCCGCCGGAAGCGATCACGGGCACGCCCACCGCGTCCGCCACGGCGCGGGTGAGCTCGAGATCGAAGCCGTCCCGCGTCCCATCGCGGTCCATGCTGGTGAGGAGGATTTCTCCCGCGCCGGTCGCCGCCATGCGCCGCGCCCATTCGATCGCGTCCAGTCCCGTGGACTTGCGCCCGCCATGGGTATAGACCTCCCAGCCGGCGCCCGGGCCGCGGCGCTTGCAATCGATCGCGACGACGATGCATTGATTGCCGACCCGGCCGGCGGCCTGCCGCACCAGGTCCGGATCCTGCACTGCTGCGGTATTGATCGAAACCTTGTCGGCGCCGGCGCTGAGGAGGCGCCGCACGTCGTCGACGCGGCGCACCCCGCCGCCCACCGTGAGCGGGATGAAAACCTGCTCGGCGACCCTCTCGATCACGTGCAGGATGATGTCGCGCTGGTCGGAACTGGCGGTGATGTCGAGAAACGCGAGTTCGTCGGCGCCTTCCCGATCGTAGCGCGCGGCCACTTCGACCGGATCGCCCGCGTCCCGCAAACCGATGAAGTTGACGCCCTTCACCACCCTGCCGGCAGTGACATCCAGGCAGGGGATCACGCGCTTCGCCAGGCCCACGGTCAAGCCCTGCCGGCAGCCTTGTCGGCTGCAGCCTGGGCTTGCGCGAAGTCCAGTTGGCCTTCGTACAGGGCGCGCCCGGCGATCGCGCCGATCACGCCCTCGGGTTCGAGCGCGGTGCACACCGTGCGCACGTCGTCGAGGCTGTGCAAGCCGCCGCTCGCGATGAGTGGAATCCTGATCGCCTGCGCGAGCCGCAGCGTCGCCTCGACGTTGATCCCGCCCAGCATGCCGTCACGCCCGATGTCCGTGTAAATGAGCGCCTCGACCCCGTAATCCTCGAACTTCTTCGCCAGATCGACGACATCGTGGCCGGTCATCTTCGACCACCCCTCGACCGCGACCTTGCCGTCCCGCGCGTCCAGGCCGACGATGATGTGCCCGGGAAACGCGTAGCAGGCGTCGTGCGCGAACCCCGGGTTCTTGACCGCCGCGGTGCCGATGATGATGTAGCTGACCCCGGCGTCCAGGTAATTTTCGATCGTATCGAGGTCGCGGATGCCGCCGCCGAGCTCGATCGGCGTCGTCTCGCCGACCGCGCGGATCATTTCCCCGATCAACTTGTGGTTCTTCGGCCGGCCTGCGACCGCGCCGTTCAGGTCGACGATGTGCAGCCGCCGCGCACCCAGCCCGGACCAATGGCGCGCCAATTCAACCGGGTCTTCGGAAAACACGGTCGCCGTGTCCATGCGGCCCTGCTGCAGGCGCACGCAGCGTCCGTCCTTGAGATCGATGGCTGGGATGATCAGCATCGGGGTGCCCGGCGCCGGCAATTCATTTCAGGGACGCACGGCGGCAATCAGGGTCGCCAGCGGACGAAATTGGTGAGCAGCAGCAAACCGGCGACCTGGCTTTTTTCGGGGTGAAACTGTACGGCAAAGATGTTATCCCGCGCAACCGCGCAGGTAAAGGGCAGGCCGTAGTCGGCGCTGCCGCTGCGCAGGCCCGCTTCCGTCTCGTCTGCATAATAGCTGTGAACGAAATAAAAGCGCGCGCCGTCGGCAATTCCCTGCCACAGCGGATGCGGCGCGGCCTGGCGAACCTGGTTCCAGCCCATGTGCGGCACCTTGAGGCGCGCTCCGCTCGCACGCTCGGTCAGCGGCTCGGCAAAGCGCCGCACGGCGCCCCGAAAGATGCCGAGCCCCCGCGCATCGCCTTCCTCGCTCCAGTCGAACAGCATCTGCAGGCCGATGCAAATCCCGAGAAACGGCCGCGCGCGCGCGGCATCGATCACCGCGCCGCGCAGGCCGCGCGCGTCCAGCTCGCGCATGCAATCGGGCATCGCGCCCTGTCCGGGCACGACCACCCGCTCGGCGGCGGCGATCTGCGCCGGATCCGAGGTCACCGCGATCTGCGCCCGCGGCGCCACGTGCTCGAGCGCCTTCGATACCGAGCGCAGATTGCCCATGCCGTAGTCGACCACCGCGATTTTCAAGGCGACCGCTCCGATCCCCCAACACCGCGCCGAGCAAGCAGTTTGTCTCGCATTTGAAGTCTCATGTCTGCCGACCTGGCGCCCTTACGCCAGGTCGGCAGATCGGGGAAAACCCGATCACGTCCACGCGTGCGTCGAACGCCCGAACAGAATTACAGCGAGCCCTTCGTCGAAGGCACGACCCCCGCTGCGCGGGCGTCTGGCTCGATCGCAGCGCGCAGCGCGCGCGCGAACGCCTTGAACAGGGTCTCGCATTGGTGGTGCGCATTGACGCCGCGCAGATTGTCGAGGTGCAGCGTGATCTGCGCATGATTGACCAGGCCCTGAAAGAACACGTTCACCAGGTCGACGTCGAACTCGCCGATCAAGCCGCGCGCGAAATTGACGTGGTATTCGAGCCCGGGCCGCCCGGAGCAGTCGAGCACTGCGCGCGACAAGGCCTCGTCGAGCGGCACGTAGGCGCATCCGTAGCGGCGCACGCCGGCCTTGTCGCCGAGCGCGCGAGCGAGCGCCTGGCCAAACGCGATACCGATGTCCTCCACGGTGTGGTGCGCGTCGATGTGCAGGTCGCCCTTGGCCTCGATTTCCAGATCGAGCATGCCGTGACGCGCCACCTGGTCGAGCATGTGCTCGAGAAAAGGCACGCCGGTGGCGAATCTGCCCGCGCCGCTCCCGTCCAGGTTGAGCCGGACGCGGATCTGCGTCTCCTTGGTGTTGCGTACGACTTCCGCCGTTCTCATCACAGCGCCTCTCGCAATGCGTTGAGCAGTATACGATTTTCCTCCGGCTTGCCGACGGTGATGCGAAGGCACTGCGCCAGCATCGGGTGCGTGCCGTGGAAATTGCGGACCAGCACGCCCTGGCGGCACAGCCCGTCGAACGCGCGCTGCGCATCCGGCACCCGCAGCAGGAGGAAATTGGCCTCGGACGGATACACCGTCACGCCCGGCAGCGCCGCGAGCTGCACGCGCAGCTGCGCGCGCTCGGCGCAGACCGCGGCAGCCTGCTCCTCGAGCACTTCGAGGTGCTCCAGCGCGAACTCGGCAGCAACCTGCGTGAGCACGCTTACGTTGTAGACCTGGCGCACCTTGTTGAACTCGGCCACCCACTCGGGCCGCGCCGCGAGGTAGCCAAGGCGGATTCCCGCCAGTCCGAGCTTGGAGACAGTCCGCATCACCACCAGGTTCGGAAACTCGGCGAGCCGGGGCAGAAAGCTTTTGCGCGCGTACACGTGGTAGGCCTCGTCGAGCACCACCAGTCCCTCGGCGGCGCGAATCACGGCCTCGACGTCGGACTGCGCATACAGGACGCCCGTAGGGTTGTTCGGATAGGCGAGAAACACGAGCGCCGGCCTCACTTCGCGCAGCTTCGCGACAAAGGCATCGCAGTCGAACGAAAAGTCGCCGCGCAACGGCACGCTGGCGAGCGTCATTCCGGAAAGCGTGGCATTGATCCGATAGACGACGAACGTCGGCTCCGGGATCAGCATCACGGCACCCGGACGGGCGAGTGCGAAAGTCACGATCTGAATCAGGTCGTCGGAGCCGTTGCCGAGCATCAGCTCGATGCCCTCGGGCACCGCCATGCGCTGTGCAAGCTGCTGGCGCAGCCGCTTGCCGGTGGGTTCGGGATAGCGGTTGACCTCGGCCTGCGCGAGCCGCGCGGCCAGCTCCTGCCGCAGCGCCTCGGGAAGACGGTAAGGCAGCTCCATGGCATCGAGCTTCACCATCCCGGCCGCGTCCGCGACCGGGTAGGCCCTGAGCGCGAGGATTTCTGCGCGCACCAGCTGCTGGGGGGTGAGCGCCATGGTTCAGCCGATGCGCATGCGTGCCGAGCGGGCGTGGGCGGACAAGCCTTCGCCTTCGGCGAGCGTTGCCGCGAGCGCGCCCAGCCGGGCCGCCCCCGGGCGCGATAGCGAAATCAGGCTCGAGCGCTTCTGGAAATCGTAGACCCCGAGCGGCGAGGAAAAGCGCGCCGTGCCCGCGGTCGGCAGCACATGGTTCGGGCCCGCGCAATAATCGCCCACCGCCTCGGAGCTCCAGCGCCCGAGAAAGATCGCGCCGGCATGCTTGAGCGCCGGGAGCAGCGCCTGCGGGTCCGCGACCGAAAGTTCCAGGTGCTCGGGCGCAATCCGGTTCGCCAGCTCGCAGGCCTCGCCGAGATCCGCCGTATGGATCAGCGCGCCGCGTGCCGCGAGCGACGCTTCGATGATCGGGCGCCGAGCCAACTGCGGCAGCAGCCGGGTGATTGCGGCCTCTACGGCGTCGAGGAAAGCGACCTCGGGCGACAGCACGATCGCCTGCGCCGCCTCGTCGTGCTCGGCCTGCGCAAACAGGTCCATCGCAATCCATTGCGGGTCGGTCCCGCCGTCGCAGATGATGAGAATTTCGGAGGGTCCCGCGATCAGGTCGATGCCGACCTGGCCGAAGACCTGGCGCTTGGCCGCGGCGACATACGCGTTGCCCGGCCCGACGATCTTGTCGACGCGCGGCACGCCCTGCGTGCCGTAGGCGAGCGCGGCCACCGCCTGCGCGCCGCCGATCGAAATGACGCGATCCACCCCGGCCAGTTCGGCGGCGGCCAGCACCAGCGCGTTGCGTTCGCCGCCGGGCGCCGGGCTCACCATGACGAGTTCGCCCACGCCGGCCACCTTGGCCGGGATCGCGTTCATGAGCACCGATGACGGGTACGCCGCCTTGCCGCCCGGCACGTAGAGCCCGACGCGTTCGAGCGGCGTCACGCGCTGGCCGAGCACCGTGCCGTCGGCTTCCTCGTACTGCCAGGATGCGCCGAGCTGGTGCTCGTGATAGCGGCGCACGCGCGCGGCCGCCTCGCGCAGCGCCGACCCTTGTGCGGCCGGCAGCGATGCCAACGCCGCGGTGCGCTCGTGGCGCGGCACTTCCAGTTGCGCCAGCTCGCGCGCCGCGACGCGATCGAAGCGGCGCGTGTATTCGAGCACCGCGGCGTCGCCCTGCGAACGCACCGCGGCGACGATCGCACGCACCGCCGTCTCGACCTCGCCGTCCTGCGCCGCCTCGTAGCGCGTCAGGGCGGTGAGCCGCTGGTCGAAATCGGGCTCGCTTGCCGAAAGCCGCCGCAGCTTCACGCCACCGCCCGCGCAAAGGCATCGATCAGCGGCTGCAGCTGAGCCCGTTTGGTCTTGAGCGCCGCCTGATTGACGATCAGGCGCGCCGACACCGGCATGATCTCCTCCACCGCGCTCAGGCCGTTCGCCTTGAGCGTCTGTCCGCTCGACACCAGGTCGACGATCGCATCGGCGAGACCGACGAGCGGCGCCAGCTCCATCGAGCCGTAGAGCCGGATCAGGTCGACGTGCACGCCCTTGGCGGCGAAATGCGCGCGCGTGGTCTGCACATACTTGGTGGCCACGCGCAGGCGCGCGCCCTGGCGGACGGCGCCCTTGTAGTCAAAGCCCTTTTGCACCGCCACCACCATGCGGCAGCGGGCGATGCCGAGGTCGAGCGGCTGGTACAAACCCGCGCCGCCGTGCTCGGCCAGCACGTCGTGCCCGGCAATGCCCAGCGCGGCGGCACCGTACTGGACGTAGGTCGGCGCGTCGGAAGCGCGCACCACGATCAGCCGTACGTCGCGGCGCTCGGTCGCGATCACCAGCTTGCGCGAGCGTTCCGGGTCTTCACGCGGCATCAAGCCCACGCGGGCGAGCAGCGGCGCCGCCTCCTCGAGGATGCGCCCCTTGGACAATGCGATGCCGATGATTTGCAACGTGGAGTTTCCCGGATGTTGAGCCCCCGCTACCGCGGTCCCTGCGCGACCGCAGCGCGTCGTGGCGCCCTAGTTTACCCGCTCGATGCGCGCGCCGAGCCCCGCCAGCTTGGCCTCGATCGACTCGTAGCCGCGGTCCAGGTGGTAAATGCGCTCGATCAGCGTATCGCCGTGCGCCACCAGGCCCGCAATCACCAGGCTCGCCGAGGCGCGCAGGTCTGTCGCCATGACCTTCGCGCCCTGCAGCCGCTCGACGCCCTTCACCACCGCGGTGTTGCCCTGGATCGCGATGTCCGCCCCCAGGCGCTGCAACTCCAGCGCGTGCATGAAACGGTTCTCGAAAATCGTTTCGCTGATCAGGGCGGTGCCGCGGGCGATGGCGTCCAGCGCCATGAACTGCGCCTGCATGTCGGTGGCGAATCCCGGGTACGGCGCGGTGCACAGACTGACCGACAGCGGGCGGGTGTCGCTTTCGATCTCGATCGAGTCGCCGGCGACCGCCACCCGGGCGCCGGCTTCGCGCAGCTTCTGGAGCGTCGCCTCGAGCGTCGCGGGCGCCGCGCCCAGGAGCCTGACCCGGCCGCCCGTGGCGGCCGCGGCGGCCAGAAAGGTGCCGCTCTCGATGCGATCCGGCATGACGCGGTGCGCAGCACCGCAGAGCGCGCGCACACCTTCGATGCGGATCACGTCGCTGCCCGCGCCCTCGATCCTTGCCCCCATGGCGTTGAGGCAGCGCGCCAGGTCGGCAACTTCCGGCTCGCGCGCCGCGTTCTCCAGCACCGTCAGGCCTTCGGCGAGCGTCGCCGCCATCATCAGGTTCTCGGTACCGGTCACGGTAACGAGGTCCAGGGCGATGCGCGCACCGCGCAGCCTTTCGGCGCGCGCGTTCAGGTAGCCGTGCTCGACCTCGATGCGCGCGCCCATCGCCTGCAGGCCCTTCAGGTGCTGATCGACCGGCCGGGCGCCGATGGCACAGCCCCCGGGCAGCGAGACGCTTGCCTGCCCGCAGCGCGCGAGCAGGGGACCGAGTACCAGCACCGAAGCGCGCATCGTCTTGACCAGTTCGTACGGCGCCTCGGGATTGGTGATCGTGCGCGCGCGAAGCTCGATCCCGCCGTTGGATCGCGCTCCGACTTCGACCCCCATCTGCGCGAGCAGCTGCGCCATGGTCCGCACGTCCATCAGCGCCGGCACGTTCGCCAGCTTGAGGGGGTCCTGCGTAAGGAGCGCCGTGCACATGATCGGCAGCGCGGCGTTTTTCGCCCCCGATACGGGCACTTCGCCCTCGAGCGTCCTGCCTCCCGTAATGAGGAGCTTATCCATCTTGCTGCCACTCTTCGGGCGTCAGCGTCCGCATGGAAAGCGCGTGGATCTCCTCGCGCATGCGCTCGCCGAGCGCCTGGTAGACGAGCTGGTGGCGCTGCACGCGGCTCTTGCCCGCAAAGGCGCGCGCCACCACCAGCGCCTGGAAATGCTGGCCGTCGCCCAGCACCTCGAGATGCTCGCACGCCAACCCGGCGCCGATGCCGTGCTTCACGCTCTCGACCGTCACCATGTCAACCCCTCAGTTTGTAACCCGAGCGCAGCAGCAGCAGCGCCGCCGCCGACAGCACGACGAAACTCGCGCCGACCACGGCGAGGCTCGCGGCAGGCGCGAAATCGGATCTGCCGAAGAACCCGTAGCGAAAGCCGTCGATCATGTAGAAGAACGGATTGAGATGCGAAAGTTCCTGCCAGAACGCCGGCAGCGAATGGATCGAGTAGAACACGCCGGACAGAAACGTGAGCGGCATGATGACGAAGTTCTGGAACGCCGCCAACTGGTCGAACTTGTCGGCCCAGATGCCGGCAATGACGCCCATGGCACCGAGGATCGCGCTGCCCAGCAGCGCAAAGGCGAGCGCCCACAGCGGTGCGGCGAGCGGCAACGCGACCAGCGGCGTACTCACGCCCAGCACCGCCAGGCCCACGACCAGGCCGCGCGCCATCGACGCCAGCAGGTAGGCGGCGAAGAATTCGAGGTAGGAAATCGGCGGCAGCAGCAGGAAGATCACGTTGCCGGTGATCTTCGACTGGATCAGGCTCGACGAGCTGTTGGCGAACGCGTTCTGCAGCACGCTCATCATGACCAGGCCCGGCAGCAGGAACGCGCTGTAGCTCGCTTCGTCGTAGACCCGCACGCGGCCCTCGAGCGTCTGGCCGAACACGACCAGATAGAGCAGCGCCGTGAGCACCGGCGCGGCAACGGTCTGGAACGCCACCCTCCAGAAGCGCAGCAATTCCTTGTAGAGCAGCATCGCGAAACCGCTCATGTGCGCGGTTCCGCTGCGGCGGGCGCATTGCCGGTCAGCCGCAGGAACACCTCCTCGAGATCCGGCGGCGCCAGCTCGAATTCCTGGATCTGGACGCCGAGTTCGCGCAGCCGGTGCAGGAGCGATTCGAGCGCGGCATAGTCGCGCAGCCGCAGCGTGAAGCGCTCGCCGTCGGCCGCGAGCACGGTGACGCCGGGGTCCTCCGGCAGCGCGGCGCGGTCCAGCCGCAGCTTCAACTGCATGCCGGAAAACCTGGCCAGCAGGTTGCGTGTCGAATCGAGTGCCACGATGCAGCCTGCCTTGAGCATGGCGATCCGGCTGCAGAGCTGCTCCGCTTCTTCGAGGTAATGCGTGGTGAGCACGATCGTATGCCCAGCGCGGTTGAGGCGGCGGATGAACTGCCACAGCCCCTGGCGCAGCTCGACGTCGACCCCCGCGGTCGGTTCGTCGAGCACGATTACGGGCGGCTTGTGCACCAGGGCCTGCGCCACCAGCACCCTGCGCTTCATGCCCCCGGACAGCGCGCGCATGTTGGTCCCGGCCTTCGCACTCAGGTCGAGGTGCTGCAGGATCTCGTCGATCCAGTCATCGTTGCGGCGCAGGCCGAAGTAGCCGGACTGGAAGCGCAGCGTTTCGCGCACGCTGAAGAACGGATCGAACACCAGCTCCTGGGGCACCACGCCGAGCAGGCGTCGCGCGCGCCGGTAATCGGTCACCACGTCGGCCCCCATGATCCGCACGCTGCCGGCGTCGGCCCGCGCCAGTCCGGCAATGATGCTGATGAGTGTCGTCTTGCCGGCACCGTTGGGACCCAGCAGGCCGAAAAACTCTCCCGGCGTGATGTCGAGGCTGATGCCCGCGAGCGCCTGCAGCGCGCCGTAGCGCTTGGCGACGTTGCAGATTTCTATGGCAGGCATCATGGCGTGCGGCGCCGGCGCGGCCGCTCGCGAGCGCCGGCGAACCGTCCGCTCAGTGCGGCGCCGACGGCAGCAGATCGACGACGCCGTACACGCGCGCGATCGTTTCGAGACCCGGCGGCAGATGAGCGAACTGCAACCCGCGTCCGAGACGCCGTGCCTCGCGCAACCAGGCGAGCAGCAGCGCCAGGAGCGACGAATCGAGCTCGGTCACTTCGGCCAGATCGACCGCGCCCGCGCCCTCGCGAATCTGCGCGTAGCCCGCCTCGAGCACGAGCGCGGCGTTGGCCAGCGTGACCGGGCCGGAGACGACGATGGCGGCGCCCTCGCGGCGAATCACTTGCGCTCCGCGCCTGCGACCGGCGTGCGCTCGAGCGCCTTGCTGTTCTTCGCCTGCAGGATCCGGATCAGTCCGTCGATGCCGGAGTCGCGCACCACATTGGCGAACTCGGTGCGGTAATTTGCCGTCAGGCTGATGTCGGCCACGCGCACGTCCCAGACCTTCCAGCCGCGCGCGGTCTTCTCCATATCGTAGTCGATCTTCACCGCTTCGGTGCCCGGCTGCAGCACGCGCACGTTGACCGTCACGTCGGTGTCGGTGGGCTTGGCGCGCAACGGCCGGAAATCCAGCCGCTGGTTCCGGTAGGCCGCGATCGAGCTGGCATAGGTGCGCACCATCAGGGTGCGAAACTCCTCGGTGAGCCGGAGCTTCTGCTCGGCATTGGCCTTTCCCCATTGCGTGCCGACGGCGCTCGCGGTCATGGCGGTGAAATTGAAGTGCGGCACCACCTTGGCCTCGATCAGCTCGACCACCTTCCTGCGGTCGCCGGCCTGGATGTCCTTGTCGCGCTTGACGATCTCGACGACTTCGAGAGTGACGTTCTTCACCAGCACGTCGGCAGGCTGGATGTCCTGCGCAGCGGCTGCGGCGGCGAAGAGCGCGATGCAAACGGCTGCGGCGGCGGCCGCAGCCCTCAGGTCCACCACCGGCATCACCGCCGTACCCGGGAGGCCGCGACCACGGCTTCGTAGTTCGCGGGCAGGCGCGGCTCGTAGCTGTGCGCCTGCTCCGCAACGGCTGCACCGGCCGCTGCCGGCTCTTCGAACAACCGGTCGGCCGCGGGTGCGCCCGGCTCAGCCTGGACGCGCGGGTTCATGCGCTCGCGCGACGATGGCGATTCGCGCGGCGGGTTGCCATCGTGGATCAGGCCGCGCCGCCTTTGCAGGAAGGCGTCACGCTGGAACAGGTATTTGTCGAGCGCCGCCTCTTCCAGAATGCGGCTCGCATCGAGCAGGTCGGCGCGCTGGTTGACGGCGCGCAGCAGCCCCGCAAACAGTCGCGCGTCATCCGGCTGGTGGCGCCGCACCGGATCGAAATACAGGTCGAGCAGGCCGCCGGCCGAATCGCGCACGGTGCTCGGGCCGGCGAGCGGCCAGACGAGGTACGCGCCGCTGGGGGAGCCCCAGCGCCCGAAGGTCTGGCCAAAGTCTTCGTTGTGCTTCTCCAGGCCCATCTCGCTCGCGATATCGTTGATGCCGAAGACCCCGAAAATGGTATTGAAGGCGAAGCGCGCCCAGTCGTTCACGCTGTCGGCAGGCTTGCCCTGCAGCAGATTGTTCAGGCCGATGAACAGGTCGCCGATGTTGGCGAAGAAGTTGCGTACCCAGCCGCGCACCGGTTCCGGCAGGGTCGACTTGTAGGCGCTCGCAACCGGTTTTCCGATCGCTTCGTCGAACGCATCGTTGAAGGCGTACATCGAGCGGTTGAATCCCTCGAGCGGGTCGCGCGGGTCGCTGCCGTTGGTCGTGGCACAGCCCGAGGCGAGCACGAGCGCGAACGCCGCAAGCAGAACCTTCAGCCGCGCGCCCCTGCCACCCCGCACCCCTGCCCAAAGCCCGCTCACTTCTTGTCCTTTGCGTCCTTGTCCTCTGCCGCCTTGCTGAACAGGAACTGGCTGATCAGATTCTCCAGCACCACCGCCGACTGCGTCAGCCGCAAACGGTCGCCCTGCTTGAGCATGACCCCGTCGCCGCCGGCCTCGAGCCCTACATACTGCTCGCCAAGCAGTCCCGAGGTCAGGATCTTGGCGGCGGTATCGCGCGGGAACTGGAACCTCGTGTCCAGGTTGAACGTCACGATCGCCTCGTAGCTCTCGTTGTCGAAGCGAACTTCGGACACTCTCCCCACCACCACCCCCGCGCTCTTCACCGGCGCCCGGATCTTGAGCCCGCCAATGTTAGCAAACTTGGCCTGGACCTGGTACGTCTGGGAAGTCGAGAACGACGCCAGGTTTCCGACCTTGAGGGCGAGAAACAACAGTCCGGCAAAGCCGGCCGCGACGAATACTCCGACCCAGACGTCGATCGTGGCACGGTTCATCTTGCATTTCCTCCGGTAAACATGAGCGCGGTCAGCACGAAATCGAGTGCCAGGATGGCGAGCGACGAGGTCACCACGGTGCGCGTGGTGGCGCTGGATACGCCCTCGGCGGTGGGTTGCGCGTCGTAGCCCTCGAACACCGCGATCCAGGTCACTGCGACGCCGAACACGATGCTCTTGATGACCCCGTTGAGGATGTCCTCGCGCACGTCGACGGAGGCCTGCATCTGCGACCAGAAAGCGCCCTCGTCGACGCCGATCAGCTTGACCCCCACCAGGTAGCCGCCGAAGATGCCCATCGCCGAAAACATCGCCGCGAGCAGCGGCATCGAGATCACGCCGGCCCAGAAGCGCGGCGCCACCACGCGCGCGATCGGATCGACCGCCATCATTTCCATGGCCGCAATCTGCTCGGTCGCCTTCATCAGGCCGATTTCGGCGGTGATCGCACTGCCGGCGCGGCTCGCAAACAGCAGCCCCGCCACCACCGGCCCGAGTTCCCTCACCAGGGACAGCGCGACCAGGATGCCGAGCGCCTCCGACGAGCCGTAGCGTTGCAGCGTGTCGTAGCCCTGCAGCCCGAGCACCATGCCGACGAACAGGCCCGACACCAGGATGATGATCAGCGACTGGACGCCGGCGAAGTAGATCTCCCGGATGGTGAGCTGAAAGCGCCGCAGCGCGGTGCCGGAATGCAGCAGCATGTAGCCGAAAAAACGGCTCGCGAAACCGAGCCGCCAGATGCGCGCGGTGACCGCGCCGCCGAGCCGCTCGAGCAGCGGCGCCACGCCGCCGGTCCGGCCGCCCTCAGCCATGCGCCGCACCCACCGCGAGGTCGTCCCCGTAGGCCGGCGCCGGATAGTGGAACGGGATCGGGCCGTCGCTCTGGCCATGCACGAACTGGCTCACGAACGGCTCGCTCGAACCCCGCATCGCCTCCGGCGCGCCCTCCGCGACGATGCGCCCGGCGGTCATGAAGACCATGTAATCGACGATGTCGAGGCATTCCTTCACGTCATGGCTGACGATCACCGAGGTCGCGCCGAGCGCGTCGTTCAGGCGCCGGATGAGGCGCGCGATGATCGCGAACGAGATCGGGTCGAGCGCCGTGAACGGCTCGTCGTAAAGGATCAGCTGCGGGTCGAGCGCAATGGCGCGTGCCAGCGCCACGCGGCGTGCCATGCCGCCGGAGAGTTCGGCCGGCGTGAGGCGCGAGGCGCCGCGCAGCCCCACCGCCTCCAGCTTCATCAGCACCAGGTCGCGGATCAACTCATCGGGCAGGTCGGTGTGCTCGCGCAGCGGAAAGGCGACGTTGTCGTACACCGACATGTCCGTGAACAGGGCGCCGAACTGGAACAGCATCCCCATCCTGCGGCGCAGGGCATAAAGCGCGTCGCCATCGAGGCCGTTCACCAGCGTACCGAGCACGCGCGCGGTTCCGCTGTCGGGCTGGCGCGCACCGCCGATGATGCGCAGCAAGGTGGTCTTGCCGCAGCCGGACTGGCCCATGATGCCGATGACCTTGCCGCGCGGCATGGCGAGGCTGATGTCGTGCAGCACCGGCCGTCCGCTGTCATAGCCGAAAGACAGACGCTCGATTTCGACGGCGGCGGAGTCGGTCAAGTGGGCGGGCGGGGACCAAAAGCGCGATTTTACCCGACCCGCATCGGCGCATCCGCCGAAGGCGATCGGCCTCAGATCCCGAGCCGCTGCCAGATGGTGGCGGTCAGTGCGGCCTGATTCAGGGTGTAGAAGTGCAGCCCCGGGGCGCCGGCGGCGAGCAGTTTCTCGCACAGCGCCGTAACCACGTCGAGGCCAAAGGCACGGATCGAGGCGCCGTCGTCCCGATAGCTCTCCAGCTTGAAGCGCATCCAGCGCGGAATTTCTGCGCCGCAGGCATCGGAGAAGCGTGCCAGCTGGGAAAAATTGCCGATCGGCATGATGCCGGGCACGATCGGCAGCGCGATGCCGGCGGCGCGGCATTCGTCGACGAAACGGAAATAGGCGTCCGGGTTGTAGAAATACTGGGTGATCGCCCCGTCCGCCCCGGCGTCGACCTTGCGCTTGAAGTTGCGCACCTCGTCCGCGGCGTTGCGCGTCTGCGGATGAAACTCCGGGTAACACGCCACCTCGATGCGGAACCAGTCGCCGGTCGACGCGCGGATGAAGTCGACCAGCTCGTTGGCGTAGCGATACTCGCCCGTCGCGGCCACGCCCGAGGGCAGGTCGCCCCGCAGCGCCACCAGGTGCCGGATGCCCTGCGCGCGGTAGCGCTCGAGTTGCGCGGCGACATCGGCGCGCGTCGAGGCAACGCAGGAGATGTGCGGCGCCGCCTCGAAGCCCGCGGCGCGGATCTCGAGCACCGTCTCGAGCGTGCCCTCGCGCGTCGAGCCGCCGGCGCCGAAGGTGACGGAGAAAAAACGCGGCCCGAGGCGCGCCAGCTGCTGCCAGGTGGCGCGCAGCTTCTCCTTGCCCTCCGGCGTCCGCGGCGGAAAGAACTCGAAGCTGAAGACCCGGCCATTGCGCGTCATGCGCTCAGTACCGGTAGCGATCGCTCTTGTACGGCCCCTGCCGCGGCACACCGAGGTATTGCGCCTGGGTCTCGGTCAGCTCGGTGAGCACGGCGCCGAGTTTCGCGAGCTGCAACCGGGCGACCTTCTCGTCGAGCGCCTTGGGCAGGATGTACACCCCCACCGGGTACTTCGCGGTCTGCGTGAAAAGCTCGATCTGCGCCAGCACCTGGTTGGCGAACGATGAACTCATGACATAGGACGGGTGCCCGGTGGCGCAGCCCAGGTTCACCAGCCGCCCTTGCGCGAGCAGGATGATGCGCTTGCCGTCGGGAAAGATGACGTGGTCCACCTGCGGCTTGATGTTGTCCCACTGGCAGCCCTTCAGGCTCGCGACGTCGATCTCGTTGTCGAAATGGCCGATGTTGCACACGATGGCGTTGTTCTTCATCGCCTTCATGTGGGCGTGCGTGATGACGTGGTAGTTGCCGGTCGCAGTTACGAAAATGTCGGCCTGGGCGGCCGCGTAGTCCATGCTCACCACGCGGTAGCCTTCCATCGCCGCCTGCAGGGCGCAGATCGGGTCGATCTCGGTCACCCAGACCTGCGCCTGCAGCCCGCGCAGCGCCTGCGCCGAGCCTTTGCCGACCTCGCCGTAGCCGGCGACCAGCGCGACCTTGCCGGCGACCATCACGTCGGTGGCGCGCTTGATGCCATCGACGAGCGACTCGCGGCAGCCATAGATGTTGTCGAACTT
>Ga0155946_1037_pt1 | contig 17577 bp, 16 predicted proteins | sample RifCSPlowO2_02_FD_107600 | JGI IMG/M metagenome (GOLD analysis project Ga0155946, IMG submission 107600) | Betaproteobacteria bacterium RIFCSPLOWO2_02_67_12
CACGATGATGGTCGCGCCCACTGCCGCAGGTGCGACCAACATCAGGGAACAAATCGCCAGCCAACGCAGAAAGCGGGAAGCGCATCGCATCGCCGGAATTGTGCGCGCAAGCCGAACTGCTGTCACCGGGGCCTCCCGGTGCTACCATAGTGTCACCTGCGAGGAGATGCCCATGACGACCACGCTCAAGCTTCCGCCGGAACTGAAAACGCGCATCGCGCGCGTCGCCAAGGGCGCCGGCCTGACGCCCCACGCTTTCATGATCGAGGCGCTCGCGCAGCAGACCGAACACGCCGAAAGGCGCCGCCGGATGACGGCCGATGCGCTCGCCGCACGTGCGGAGTTCGAGCGCTCGGGGCTGGGATACGCGATGGAGGACGTGCACCTGCATGTCCGGGCTCGACTGCGGGGCAGGAAGGCCGCCAAGCCGCGGCTGAGGCAGTGGCGCAGGTAATCTACAGCCCGGCGGCCTGGGCGGACCTGGAGCGACTGGCGGAATTCCTCATGCAGGATGACGCTGCAGCGGCGCTCGCGACCTACGATCTCGTCGCAGGCGCGATTGCCGTTCTTGCACGCCACCCCTTGATCGGCCGTCCATGCGCCGACGGTCTGCGGGAGTTGGTCATTTCACGCGGCAAGTCGGGATATCTGGCGCTCTACAGCTATTACGAAGAACGCGATTGCGCGGTGGTGCTCGCGATTCGCCATCAGCGCGAGGCGGGTTACACGGAGTGACCGGGGATACGCAGACGATGATTGGATCCGAGGCCGTGTTGCGGGCGCGCGACATCGGCAAGACGGTCCGGAGCGGTTCGAGCGACCTCGTCATCCTGCGCGATGTCCACCTCGAGGTGCGCGCAGGCGAAGCGCTCGCCATCGTGGGCGCCTCCGGCTCCGGAAAATCGACGCTGCTCGCGATCCTCGCCGGCCTGGATACGCCCACCACCGGCAGCGTCACGCTCGACGGCGCGAGCCTCTTCGCGCTCGACGAGGATGCGCGCGCCGAGCTGAGGGGCCGCGCGGTCGGCTTCGTGTTCCAGTCGTTCCAGCTGCTGCCCGCGCTCACGGCGCTCGAGAACGTGATGCTGCCGCTCGAGCTGGCCGGCCGCGCCGATGCCGAAGACGCAGCCCGCGCGATGCTCGAGCGCGTGGGGCTCGCCGGGCGCCTCGGGCATTACCCCAAGCATCTTTCGGGCGGAGAGCAGCAGCGCGTGGCGCTGGCGCGGGCCTTCGTGGTGCGCCCGAAGCTCCTGCTCGCCGACGAGCCCACCGGCAGCCTCGACGCGGCTTCCGGCGAGGCCGTGATCGAGCTGATCTTCGAGCTGAACCGCGGCTCCGGCACCACGCTCATCATGGTGACCCACGACGAGCAGCTCGCGCAGCGCTGCGGGCGCGTCGTCCGGCTCGCCGCCGGGCGCATTGCGGAAAGTTGATGAAGACGCTCGCACTCGCCTGGCGCATGCTCGCGCGCGACTGGCGCGCGGGCGAGCTGCGCGTGCTCGCTGCGGCGCTCGTGATCGCGGTGGCCAGCGTCACCAGCGTGGGTTTTTTTGCCGATCGCGTGAGCCGGGCGCTGGTGCGCGATGCGCACCAGCTGCTCGGCGCCGACCTGGTGCTCGTGTCGGACCACCCGTGGCAGCCGGAAGTGGCCTCCGAGATCGGGCGCCTCGGGCTCGAGCGCGCCGAGGGCCTGACCTTCATCAGCATGGCGCAGACCGGCGCCGGCGAGACCGCGCGCGGGCAGCTCGCCGGGGTCAAGGCGGTGAGCGAGAACTATCCGCTGCGCGGGCGTTTGCGCATTGCGCCGGCGCCGAATGCGCCGGATGCCCCGGCTGCGACGGGCCCGGCGCGCGGCACGGTCTGGATCGAGGAGCGCCTGGTGACGGCGCTCGAGGCGCCGGTCGGCTCGAAGCTGCGCCTTGGCGCGGCGAGCTTCGAGGTCGCGGCCGTGATCACACTGGAGCCCGAGCGCGGCGCCAATTTCTTCAACATCGCGCCGCGCCTGGTGATGCACGCGGCAGACGTCGCCGAGACGCGCCTGGTGCAGACCGGCAGCCGCGTCTGGTATTACCTCTACGCAGCCGGCGCGCGCGAGCGCGTCGCGGCGCTCGAGACCTGGGCGCGAGCGCATCTGGCGCGCGGCCAGCGCGTCGACAACCTGGAAAGCGGGCGCCCGGAAGTGCGCGCGGCGATCGATCGCGCCGAGCGCTTTCTCGGCCTGACGGCGCTGCTGGCGGCGATCCTGGCAGGCGTCGCAATCGCACTCGGCACGCGTCGCTACGTCGAGCGTCACCTCGACGGTTGCGCGGTGATGCGCTGTCTGGGTGCCACGCAATCCCAGTTGCTCGCGCTCTACGGCAGCGAGTTCGTGCTGCTGGGCGTGGGCGCCTGCGCGCTCGGCAGCCTGGCCGGGATCGGCGCCCAGAGCGCGATCGCCGCCGCGCTGGGCGAAGTGCTGCGTGCCGACCTGCCGGCGCCGGCGGCGCTGCCCGCGCTGCAGGGATTCCTCGTGGGGCTGGTGCTGTTGCTCGGTTTCGCGCTGCCGCCGCTGGTGCAGCTGAAAAACGTGCCCGCGCTGCGCGTGATCCGGCGCGAATCCGGCGCCTTCAAGCGCGGCACCCTCGCGATGTACGCAGCGGGCCTCGCCGCGCTCAGCGCACTGCTGATCTGGCAGGCGGGCGACGTTCGCCTCGGCATGCTGGTGGTCGGCGGCTTCGGCATCGCGGTACTCGGTTACGCGGCGATCGCCTGGCTCGCGTTGCGGCTCGTGGCGAGCGCGGCTGTAGCGCGGCGGCTCGCGGGGGGCAGCATTGCGCTGCGTTATGGCCTGGCGAACCTTCGCCGCCATGCGCGTGGCAACGCGATCCAGGTGGCGAGCCTCGCGCTCGGGCTGACCGCCGTGCTGCTGCTCAGCTTCACGCGCAACGACCTGGTGGAGGCGTGGCGTCGCAGCGCGCCGCCGGATGCGCCCAACCGGTTCCTCCTCGGCGTGCAGCCGGAGCAGCTGGCGCCGGTGCGCGAGTTCTTCGCCGCGCACCGCATCGAGGTGCCGGACCTGTACCCGATGGTGCGCGGGCGGCTGAGCGCGGTGAACGGCCGCAAGGTTTCCGAGAGCGATTTCGCCGAGGAGCGCGCGCGCCGGCTGGTCGAGCGCGAGTTCAATCTCTCGTTCAGCGAGCAGCCGCCGGCGCACAACGTGCTGAGCGCGGGCCGGTGGTTCGCGCCCGCGGCGCGCGAAATCTCGGTCGAGGAGGGGATCGCGCAGACGCTCGGCTGGAAGCTGGGCGACGAACTGACCTTCAGCGTCGGCGCCGACTCGTTCAGCGCCCGCCTTACGTCGCTGCGCCAGCTGCGCTGGGACTCGATGAAGGTGAATTTCTTCGTCATCGCGCCGCCGCGCCTGCTCGAAGGCTTTCCCGCGAGCTACATCAGCGCGTACCGCGTCGATCCGGGAAGCGAGCGGGTCATGAACGAACTCACCGCGCGCTTTCCCAATCTGACCATCGTCGATGTCGGCGCCGCGGTGAAGCAGGCGCAGGGCGTGATCGACCAGGTCATCACGGCGGTGCAGTACGTGTTCGTGTTCGCGCTTGGCGCCGGCCTGCTGGTGCTTTACGCGGCACTGGTGGCGACCGAGGACGAGCGCCGCCGCGAGGCGGCGGTGATGCGCGTGCACGGCGCCTCGCGCCGCCAGGTGACCGGCAGCCAGCGCGTCGAGTTTCTCGCCATGGGGCTGCTTGCGGGCGTGCTCGCCACCGCCGGCGCCGCGGCCATCGGCCAGTTGCTGGCGCGGCGCGTGTTCGAACTCGACCTGCCGCCGAGCCCCGCGCTGTGGATCGTCGGGCCGCTCGCCGGCGTCGCGCTGCTGTCGCTCAACGCCTGGATCTCGGCGCGCAAGGTGCTGACCGCGTCGCCGGCGTTGACGCTGCGGGAGACGGTGTGAAAGACCCTCGCGCGTAGTTTGCAGTTCAGCGCGCCGCCAAGGACGCTGCCCTGCAATCGATGCACTGCCATCGAGCACGCACGCTTCCTCGCGCCCTCGATTGGTGCAGCGCTCCGGTCGGGAGTCCCTTGATAACTCATTGATTAGTTGAGAAACACGGCGTGGCACGGTTGCTGCTTTGCACCGTCTGTCATTCATCAACTCATCGGAGACATCACCGTGCGCAAGACCCTCATATCCTTCAGCGTTGCCGCTGCGCTCGCCAGCCCGATCCTTGCATCCGCGCAGGCTCCGGCGGCGCCGGCCTCGCCGCACACCCTGGCCGGCAATGCGGGGCTCTTCTCGAGCTACCGGTTTCGCGGCATCGACCAGACTTTCGGCAAGCCGGCGATTCAGGGCGGCATCGACTACAGCCACGCGAGCGGCCTCTACGCCGGGAACTGGAATTCCAATGTCAGCGAAGGCGCCGGCTTCCCCGCTGCCAATCTGGAGATGGATTTCTACGGCGGCTGGAAGAAATCCTTCGGCGACTTCGGGCTCGACGTCGGCTTCATCTATTACTACTACCCGGGTTCCGACGCCAACCTCGCAGCCGGCACGAGCTTCGCCAGTCCGCACACCACCAAGACTCACACCGGTCGTGTCGACAACAAGGAGATCTACATCGGCGGCAGCTGGAAGTGGTTTTCGCTCAAGTACTCGCACGCCACCGACGACTATTTCTCGCTGCCCGGCACCAAGGGTTCGAACTACCTCGACCTCTCGGCCAACTACGATCTGGGCAATGGCTGGGGCGTGAACGGCCACGTCGGCAGCTTCAAGCTGAAAGGCTGGAGCGCCGGTACCGACCTCACGAACGGCGACTACACCGACTGGAAGCTCGGCGTCACCAAGGACGTGAACGGCTGGATCTTCGGCGCCGCGTACATCGACACCGACGCCAAGGGCAGCTGCAACGCTGTCAATCCGGGTTTTTACTGCTTCGCCAACCAACTGCCGGCAGGTGCCGGCGCCAAGCTGAAAGACGCCGGGCGCGGCATCGTGGTGCTGTCGGTGAGCAAAACCTTCTGAGGCCGACATGAAACTCGTCACCGCCATCATCAAGCCGTTCAAGCTCGACGAGGTGCGCGAGGCGCTCTCGGCGATCGGCGTGCAGGGAATTACCGTCACGGAAGTGAAGGGCTTCGGCCGGCAAAAGGGTCACACCGAGCTCTACCGCGGCGCCGAGTACGTCGTGGACTTCCTGCCCAAGGTGAAAATCGAGGCCGCCGTCAAGACCGAAATGCTGGAGCCGGCGATCGAAGCGATCGAGAAGGCCGCCAACACCGGCAAGATCGGCGACGGCAAGATTTTCGTATTCGACCTCGAACGGGTCATCCGCATCCGCACCGGCGAAACCGACGCCGCAGCACTCTAGGGGAGAACGAAATGAAGCGATTTCTGGCATTGATCCTGCTCGCCGCGGGGATGGCGTTCGCGGGTGCTACCTTGGCGCAGGACAAGGCCGCTCCTGCGGCCGACACGCCGGCGGCTACCGCGCCGGCGGCCGCTGCTGCGCCGGCAGAAGCGCCGAAGCCCGCAGAGGCGAAACCGGCACCCACGCCCAACAAGGGCGACGTGGCGTGGATGCTGACCTCCACGGCCCTCGTGCTCATGATGAGCGTTCCGGCGCTGGCGCTCTTCTATGGCGGCATGGTGCGCTCGAAGAACGCGCTCTCCATGCTGATGCAGGTGTTCGTCGTCTTCTCGCTGGTGACGGTGCTGTGGTGCATCTACGGCTACAGCCTCGCTTTCACCGAGGGCAACGCCTACTTCGGCGGCTTCGATCGCCTCTTCCTCAAGGGCACGTTCGACTCCGCCAAGGGCGAATTCTCCATGGCCGCGACCTTCAGCAAGAACACGCCGCTGTACGAACTGGTGTTCGTAGCGTTCCAGGCGACCTTCGCGGCGATCACCTGCTGCCTGATCCTCGGCGCGGTGGCCGAGCGGATGAAGTTCTCGGCGGTGATCGCGTTCATCGTGCTCTGGTTCACCTTCGCCTACGCACCGGTCGCCCACATGGTGTGGTTCTGGATGGGTCCGGACGCCTATACCAGCGCCAAGGTGGTGGACGAAATGAATGGCAAGGCGGGCCTGCTCTGGCAATGGGGGGCGCTCGATTTTGCGGGCGGCACCGTGGTGCACATCAACGCCGGCATCGCCGGGCTCGTGGGGGCTTATCTCGCAGGCAAGCGGATCGGCTATGGCAAGGAAGCGCTGATGCCGCATAACCTGACGCTGACCATGATCGGCGCGGCGCTGCTCTGGACCGGCTGGTTCGGATTCAACGCCGGATCGGCGCTCGAGGCGAACGGCATCGCCGGACTCGCGTTCATGAACACCTACCTCGCTACGGCGTGCGCGGTTCTCTCCTGGATCCTGGGCGAGGCGCTCTTCAAGGGCAAGCCTTCGATGCTCGGTGCGGCCTCCGGAGCGGTTGCGGGGCTGGTGGCGATCACTCCCGCCGCGGGCAACGTCGGCATACCGGGCGCGTTCGTGATCGGAACCGCCGCGGGGCTGGTGTGCCTGTGGGGCGTGAACGGGTTGAAGAAGCTGCTCCGCGTGGACGACTCGCTCGACGTGTTCGGCGTTCACGCCATCGGCGGAATTCTGGGGGCGCTGCTCACCGGTGTCTTCAACGACCCGTCGCTCGGGGGGCCTGGCTTCCCCAGCAACTGGTTCGAGATGAAGCCCGGCTTCGAGAGCATCACGGCGCAGGTGCTGACCCAGGCCAAGGCCGTTGGCGTGACCGTGCTGTGGTCGGGCGTGGTGGCCTTCGTCGCCTTCAAGCTGGTCGATCTCGTCATCGGCCTGCGCGTGCCGGAGGAAGCCGAGCGCGAGGGGCTCGACGTCACCTCGCACGGCGAGGCGGCTTATCGCATGTAAGCGAAATCGACCGCAGAACGCAAAGGGCGCCCTCGGGCGCCCTTTGCGTTCGTACGCAGGTGATTCAGTCGCCCTGAGCGACTGCGCGCCGGGGCCCCATCGCCCAGCTAGAATCGCGCATGGCTGAGATCGCAGCGGTCATCGCACTCGGGGTGCTTGGCCTGGCCATCTGGCTGGTACTGCGCACGCAGCGCACGCTCGAGGACAAGCACCGGCAGATTCTCTCGGACCTGCATGGAGGTCTCGCGCAGCAGTCCGACCGCCTGACCTCGCGCCTGTCGGAGGAGCTGAATCGCACCCGCGACACGCTGCACCGGCTCGAGCTGTCGATCGGCGAGAGCCTGGCGAGCCGCCTCGACCAGATCTCGAACCGCGTCAACGAGCGGCTCGACGAGGGCTTCAAGAAGACCAACGACACCTTCGTCAACGTGATGCAGCGCCTCGCGACCATCGACGAGGCGCAGAAGAAGATCGAGACGCTCACCGGCAGCGTGGTGTCGCTGCAGGAGCTGCTCGGCGACAAGAAGACGCGCGGTGCCTTCGGCGAGGTGCAGCTCGAAGCGCTGGTGCGCAACACCCTGCCGGCGGCCGCATTCGAGATGCAATACACGCTGTCCAACGGCATGCGCGCCGATTGCGTGCTGAAGCTGCCCGATCCGACCGGACTCGTCTGTGTGGATTCGAAATTCCCGCTCGAGAACTACAACCGCATGTTCGACCGCGAGACGAACGACGCCGAGCGCGCGCTGGCGCAGAAGCAGTTTCGCGCCGACGTGAAGCGGCACGTCGACGACATCGCGAGGAAGTACCTCATCGCCAACGAGACCTCGGACGGTGCGGTGATGTTCGTGCCGGCGGAAGCGGTGTTCGCCGAGATCCACGCCTACCATTACGAGGTGGTCGACTACGCGATGGCGCGTCGCGTCTGGATCGTGTCGCCGACCACGCTGATGGCGGTGCTCAACACGGCGCGCGCGGTGCTGAAGGACGTCGAGACGCGCAAGCAGATCCACGTCATCCGGGAGGCGCTGGGGCGGCTCGCGATCGAGTTCGGCCGCTTCGACGAGCGCCTCCGGAAGCTCGCCGACCACATCCGCCAGGCGCACGAAGACGCCGAGAAGATCCAGATCACGGGCGACAAGATCAGCCAGCAGTTCCAGAGGATCGAGGCAGCGGAGCTGGACGAGCCGGCCGCGGCACCGAACGTGGTGCGGCTCGAGGCCGAGCGCAAGCCGGGGGCGTAGCGGATGTTCTACCTTGAACTTTTCCACGCGCTCGAACGTGAGCAGGTGCGCTACCTGATTGTCGGTGGCGTGGCGGTCAACCTGTTGGGCGCGGAGCGCATGACAATGGACATCGATCTCATGGTTTCGCTGGACGCCGGGAATCTCGAGAAATTCCTCCGGGTCGCGCGCGACTTGCAGCTCAAGCCGGCAGTTCTCCCGGTGACTCTGGAACAGTTCTGCGATGCGGCAACGGTGGATGCTTGGGTACGGGACAAGCACATGCTTGCGTTTCAACTCCGGGGAACCGCGGCGGACGCTCCGTCAGTGGACATCCTGGTGAGACCAGTGGTGCCGTTCGAGGAGGCCTATGGCCGCCATAAACGGATCCTGGTCGGCGACGTCACGGTCAGCGTCGCAGCGCCGCAGGACATCATCACGCTGAAATCGCGCACCGGGCGGCAGATCGACCAATCGGATATCCGGGCGCTGCACCGCCTCGACGAGTTGAAGAGCCGCAAGCGCGACGACTGAATGCGCATCGAAAACTACGACTACGCGTACGAGCTGACGGACGAGCAGCTGCTCTACTACAGCGCGCTGCCGGCGATTGCCAAGTTGCGCTGGCTCGATCAGGCGCGGCGCTTCACGCTGCTTGCGCGCCAGGCGCGCGAAGTCGAACCGGCGGCGTACGGCGCGAATTCGAAGGTCTCTGGTACGTCGGGCGACTGATCGTTCTTCCACCGCATCCCGCGCTCCCGGTTCGGAAGCGTACACCGCTTCGCCTCGACTCGGGCGTTCACTGCCGCCTCCGCTCATGGGATATCCGACGCGAGCGCGGCTCGCGCTCGCAGGGGCTGGCGGCGCGAAAACCAACCGCAAGCAGGGTCGCGTTTTGGCAGCACCCTGCGCGTCGGGTCCGATCCCGGTATCAGCGAACGTCAGTGCAAGACCTGACCCCGGCCTACTTCGTCGGGCTACCTTGGATCAGCGTCTGCACGAACTGCCGGATCGCCAGGTCGCTCGGCACGCTGAGCGAGGTGAACTCCATGCTCGCCATGCAGCGGCCGTTGGTCGCGCGCGTGCCGCGCACCTTGGCGTAGACGTCGTTGGCGCGGCTGCCGATGAGCGACAAATCGAGCCCCAGCCGGATGTCCGAATGTGTCTCCAGCCCCGGCTCCACTTCCGCGAAGACTCCGTTGTAGCCCAGATCGAGGATCACGCCGGTACGCACCTGCGGCATCACGATCTTGTCGACCACCGGCTGGTAGGTGAACGGGATCCTCACCTCGACGCGCGGGCTCTTGCGGATCTCCTGCCGCGGCAGCTGCAGGCCGAGCGACGGGATCGCCAGCACCTCGTGCAGGCGTACCGGCCCGGACTTGCCCTTGACGTGCACGTCCATCGGCGCGGCCGTGGCGACGAAGCCGCGGCAGCGCTCGAAGGTGCTGTCGCTCACCAACACCTGGCCGCGCAGGCTGAAGGTCTCGATGCGCGAGGCGAGGTTCACCTCGTCGCCGATGACCGTGTACTCCGAATGCAGCTCCGAGCCGAGCAGCCCCGCCATGACGCGGCCGGTGTTGATGCCGATGCCCATGTAGAGCTCCGGCAGCTTGCGCGAGACGTGCTCGCGGTTGACCTCGTCCATGGCGATCTGCATCTGCGTCGCGCAGGTCACGGCGTGCCGTGCGTCGTCGTCGCCCTGCTGCGGCGCGCCGAACAGCACCATGATCGAGTCGCCCATGAACTTGTCGATGGTGCCGCCGTTGTGGATCGCGATTTCGCACATGCGGGCCAGGTAGCGATTGAGCAGCTCGAGCACCGTGCCGATCGGATAGGACTCGGAAATCGACGTGAAGCCGCGCAGGTCGGCCATCAGCACCGTCACCTCGCAGCTCGTGTTTTCCTCGAGCGGTGCGGCCGCGGCCCGGCCGGCTGGCGTTGCCAGCGCCGCATGCAGACGGGCCGCCGCCTCGGGCGCGAGCGTGGCGCCCGTTTCCGCGGCGACGATCTCCTGAATCCGCCTCAAGACTTCTTCTGCAAGCTGGTCTTCCATTTTCACCTCCCTGCTTCGCCCCGCGAACGCTCGCAGCCAAGCCGCTGCCGGGCGCGGCTGCGATGCGCTATTCTATCCCGCAGGAGATGGCAACCGCTCGGCGGCGCCGCGGCGCACCCAAAAGACGCGCAATCCGCGCAGCGGCGGTGCTCGGCCTGCAAAGGGTCGATATCCTGAAGGGGCTGGATGCGCGCACCCTCAGGGAGATCGCGGATCAGTGCAATTGGACGCGCTACAAACGCAACCAGTATGTGATTCGGCGCGACGGCGCGGATCGCGACGTCTATTTCGTGATCGCCGGCATGGTGCGCGTTTCGGCTGAGGCAGGGCGCGGGCGCCAGATCATTTTGCGGGACGTGCCGGCAGGGGAATTGTTCGGCGAACATTCCGCCATCGACGGCCGCGCTCACATGGCCGACGTGTTCGCGGTACGCGAGTCGCTGCTCGCGTCGATGCCGCCGGAGGCGTTTCGGGCCATCCTCGCGAATCACGCCTCGGTGCGGGAGCACGTGCTGCGCCGCTTGAGCGGTTCGGTGCGCGAGCTGGCCGATCGTCTGATCGACCTCGGCGCGCAGCGCGTGCAGTCCAGGGTCTGGCTCGAGCTGCTGCGCCTCGCCCGGCTTGCGGGCGTGCAGGCCAATGCGTCCCGCATCGAACGCGCACCGACGCACAGGGAGATCGCCAGCCATGTGGGCACCTCCCGCGAGGAGGTGACGCGCGAACTCTCCCGTCTGGGCCGGAAAGGTTTGCTCGAACGCGCCGGCCGCGCCCTCGTGCTGCGCGACGTGGCCGCACTGGAGCAGCTGGTGGCGGAATCTCGTCCCGAACAGCAACCGGATCAGGAGATTGCCGCAGTCGAATCGTCCGGATTCGCCGGCGTTCGGTCCCGGCGCGAGCGGCGCGCGATTCTTGTCGCCGACGCGTTCGATGCGGTGGCCATGATGGAACGCGACGAGGAACGCACGATCCAGCGCTGGCGGGCGTTTTTCGCGTACGCCAACGCAGAGGCGATTCCGTCTCGCGCCGGCCGCAGCCTGTCGAAGCTCCAGAGCGGGGAACTGGTCGCCGATTTTCCGGACGGCGTTCATGCGCTCGAGTGCGCCTTCGAGTTGCATCGCAGTCTCGCCCGGTTCAACGCCGAGACCACTGCGCCGCCCCTCGTTCTGCGTGTCGGTATTCACCTTGCCGACGTCATCGTCGAGGCGTTCAACCTGCTGGGCGACGGGGTGAACGTCGCCGCCGGCCTCGCCGAGCTGGCGAACCCCGGCGAGACGGTCGTTTCCGCGCCGGTGCGCGATCAGTTTGCGAGCGGCGTCGACGCGTCGGTCGAGGACCTCGGCGAGCAGCGTCTGCGCAATCGCGAGCACGCCGTGCGGGCGTTCCGGGTATGGCCGCCGGGCGAGGGCGCGAAATTGGCGCACAGCGCGGCGGTAATGGCGCACGGCCGTCCGTCGATCGCCGTGATCCCCTTTCAGATCAGATCGGATGATCCCCGCTTCGCGTTTGTCGGCGATGCCCTGGCCGAGGAAACGATCGGCGCGCTTTCCCGCGTCGCCGATTTTTTCGTCGTTTCGCGGCTTTCGTCGATGGCGTTTCGGCGCGCGCCGCTCAGCCTGCGAAGCGTCGGCGAGATGCTCGGGGTGCGGTACGTGCTTTCGGGCAGCGTGCAGACGGCGCAAGCGCGCGCGCTGCTGGTGGCGGAACTCGCGGACGCACGCGACGGACGGGTATTGTGGAGCGAACGGTTCGAGTGCGACCTGGTAGAGGCGTTTGCCTTGCAGGCGGAGCTGGCGCGCAAGGTCGTGGGGAGTGTGGCGCCGTTCGTGCGCTCGTTCGAACTGCGCCGCGCGCGGATCACGAACATCGAGCAGCTTGACGCTTACGCAATCACTTTACGCGGCATCGACTTGATGTACCGGCTGTCGCGCGATGATTTTCTGTTGGCGCGCCAGGCGTTCGAGACGGCGATCGAGCGCGACCCGGTTTCCCCCACGCCGTACTCCTATCTTGCGAATTGGCATCTCATAAGCATGGCGATCGGGGCGAGCGGTAATCCGATTCGCGACAGCGAGGCGGCGACCGCGTGCGCCGAACGCGCGCTTGCTTGCGATCCCGACGACGCGCTCGCCCTGGCGGTGGACGGGCTGGTATCGGCTTGGTCGAGGTACGATCTGGACGTCGCCGAGCGGCGTCTGGCGCAGGCGCGCGCGGCCAATCCGAACGAACCGCTCGCCTGGCTGTGGAATGCGATGGTCCACGCCTGGCGCGGACGCGGCCCCGAGGCCATCCAGTCCGCCGATCGGGCGCTGTCGCTGTCGCCGCTCGACCCGATGATCTATTACTTCAATTCGCTCGCGAGCCAGGCCAACCTGATCGGTGAATCTTACGAGCGCGCGATCGCGTTGGCGACCTGCTCATTGCGCGAGAACCGCTTGCATACGCCGACATTGCGCACGCTCGCGGCAGCGCTGGTGCTCTCAGGGCGGCTCGACGAGGCGCGGGAGACGATGCACAGGATGCGTGAACTCGAGCCCGGACTCACCGTCGGCGCATGGCAGGCGCGCTACCCGGGACGGGACAGCCCGCAGGCCGCCCGTTTCGCCGCTGCGCTGCTGGCCGCCGGGCTGCCTCCATAGCCGCGGGAGGTGCCGATCGAAACCCCGGCCGATATGGCGAGAATCGCGGCGATCTCGGCGCTGGAAGGGATCTCGCCCAGGAACAACAGCCCCAGAACCGCGCTCAGGGCGGGCACCAGTGCGACCAGCGCGCTCGCGCGTTCCGGGCCGAGCCTGGCGATAGCGTGATTCAGTGCGATCAGCGCGATGCAGCCGATCAGCACGCCCTGCCACAGGATCTGCCAGAGAAGCTCGGACGGCGCGACCCGCCAAAGCGCGCCCGACGCCGACCAGAGATGCCACGGCACGACCACCAGCGCCGAGTACAGCGTCACGATGGCCGCGCCCTGAATGGCGCTAATTCCCCAATTGCGTAACTGCAGCACGTAGAGCGCGCCGAGCGCGGACGCCGCGAGGAACATGGCGTCTCCCGCCAGCACGGACGGGTTTGGAAGCGAAACGCCCCAGGCGGCGAGCGTGATGACGCCGATAGTGGACAATGCCGCCCCGGCAATCGTACGGGCAGATGGCCGCCTGGCGAAGATCAGAAACCCGAGCAGCGCGACCCAGGCGGGTACGACGCCAGGACCGAGAGCGGCGGCATGGTTGGCCGGCGCGAACTGCAAGGCGAAGATCGCGAGCGCCGCCATCCCCGCGCCCTGGAACAGGGTGAGCGGAACGCCTCGCAGCCACGCGTCGCGGCGAATCGCGCGGAAATGCAACGCGAGGTACGGCAGAAAAAGCAGGGTGCCCACGCCGAACCGGAGAAGTATCAGGTCTTGCGGCGCAAACGAGCCGGTAACGCCCGCGCGCGTCGCAACGGGATACGACGCAAGGATGAGCACCATGACAGCCGCTGCGCTGTAGCCGCTCGACTGCCAGGCGCGCGCCCTGAGGACCGCGAACCGAATCACCGGGCCGCTTCAGCTATGCGCACCGGACAGCCACTCTTGCGCCGGCGCCGTACCGATGTTGCGTACGCCGCAACCGGCCGCAGCGGATCCAGGTTCGGCTTGACGATCGTCTGCTCGTAGCGCGACCACGCCGCGTCCGAGAATGCGGCCGGATTCGCAACCACGCCGAAGTCGTTGGAAACTTCGTCGGCGTAAGCGCTGCGGTGCAGCGGCTGAACCTGAATCAATGGTATCTCGGTGCTGAAGTGAATCGGAATGTCGGTCTTTATCAGCCGAATGTTGGTAAAGAGGGGACCGAACCACCGGTCTGTCTCGATGATTCCCTCATACAGGTCGAAAGCAAGATTTCTCGGCAGATTGGCCGGAGGCCGTACCAGCACGCTCCAGTCCTGGGCGCTCTCGATCATCAGTCCGGTCCAAACCTGGATGATTCCCGGTTCGGGCACCGCGGTCAGGAATGGCGGCGAAAATCCTTGCAGGCGAGCGGGAGCGACGCGGTCGAATATCGCCTGGTAGCCGGGGAATTGCGCGCTGGTGAGGGGGTACCAGGCTTTGGCGCCGCGATACGTCCAGATGACCTGCGATCCATCCCACTGCAGGGTGAAATCGATCGGCGGAAACACGTACCAGCCGAAGGACGAGGCCGCTCTGAGCGCCTCGCAGTACTGAAAACCGCGCGCCGGCAGCGTCCCGAGCACGGAAGGATCGGCGCGCATGGGCGTCCGGCATCCGGGTACCGCGGTATAAAAAGTCACCACAGGCGCCGGCTGACCTATCGCATTCATGGAAGTGCGCTCCTGGTGGGCAAGAGGGCGAGGCAGGCGCACCGCTCGCGCAGCGCGCGCCTCCCCGGGAATCAGCGTCGCGTCACTTTCTGAGACTGGCCGGCATGTTGCCGTTACCGAAGCGAATCGCGCCTGAATCGGCGATCGCCGTATCGGTGGCGCGGACCAGTTTTGCCGGCGCGTTCCCATTGCCATAGCGAACGCGGCGCGAGTCGGCGATTTTTTTCGTGGGCTTGCGTACGAGCGGTTGATTGGCCTGTTTCCTGGTCATGATTTTCTCCTGGGAAATTTGGATCAAAAATGGATCTGGCACCCGGTGATGCAATGGCGTGCACGCCATTCACGCAGAAAACCACTCGCTTCATCAATCCCGATCACATGGGGAAAAATAAAAGGTTTGCCTCCAGTCTGAAAACACCGGGTGAAAAGCCGGGCTACAGGAGAAAACGGCGTCCGAATGTGCGGCCGGCGCACCGCTGCGCGCCTTCTCGGATGTGAATCCGCGGTTTAGTGCCAGATGTGTGCGTAAACGCACAAGCTCGAGTCGAAATTATTATTCGGTATTAACGACAAACAGAAAATGGTTTAAATGTTTCTTCTTCAGCTTTGATATAAGTGCAAAAGTTGTCACGAGTGCTCTGCGCGACGCAGCAACCGCGTGTCCCGGCGCGGATTCCATCCCACGCGGTTGGGCAGGCGAGTTCTTTCAGCGACAAACATGCGAGAAGGGACCGGCCGGTGAACCACCCGCAGACAGCAGCAAACGAGCCACGGGGCCTGATGGCTTCAGGGAGCGTCGCGCGCATCACGCCACGCGTGCTTTACCTGGTTGTCGCGGCGGCGGTCGTTGCGCTCGCTGCAGCGGCGGTGCAGACCTATCGGTCGGTCGAGAACGAACTGACCGATGCCGCCCTCGCCCGCAGAGTTTCGATCGCTTACCTGGCGGCGGCGACCTTGTCCGGCCGTTTCGACCGCTTGCTCGATCTCGGCACCGCGCTCGCGACTCGGCCACGTTTGCGCGATCTCGTCGCGGCCGGAAGCTGGCTCGAGGCGGCCGAGATCGTGCGCGCCGTGCCGGCCGATTTCCCTTACCTCGATCGCCTGTTTCTCGCCGACACGCGCGGTACGCTGATGGCGGATGTTCCGGAGTTGCCCGGGGTGCGGGAACGCAATTTCGCGCATCGCGAGTGGTATCTCGGCGTAAGCAAGGACTGGACGCCGTACATCTCGTCGGTCTACAAGCGGACCGCGACTCCCAGGCGCAACGTGATTGCAGCGGCGATTCCGGTGCGCAACCCCGCCGGCAAGGTGGCCGCGATCCTTGTCCTGCAGGTCAACCTCGACGCATTCTTCGAATGGTCGCGCACCGTCGACCTGGGGCCGGGCGGACTGCTGTTTGTCGTGGACAGCCGCCGCCAGATTGCGTTTCATCCCGAACTGCCGACGCAGGACGAAGTGCGCGCTCTTGCGGGCGATCCGGTCATCGAGCGACTCGCGCGCGGCGAGACGGGCGTCGCGACCGGCCCCAGTCCGGTCGGCGGCGCGATGGTGGTCTCGGCGTTCGTGCCGGCGAGTCACGGCTGGGGCGTGGTCGCGCAACAGCCCGCCGCCGCCGTGTTCGAGACGCGCGAGGGCCAGCTGCGACGCGTGATGATCGGATTCGGTGTCATCGTGGCGTTCGGCGCATTGCTGGCCTACCTGTCGGCGCATCTGCTGCTGCGGCGACGCCAGGCCGCGGCGGATCGGCGTGCCAAGGCCGAGCTGGAGTCGCGGGTGGAGGAGCGCACGCGCCAGCTGGAAGCGGCAAGCGGGGAGCTGGCCGACCTGTACGACAACGCGCCCTGCGCTTACCACTCGGTCGACGCCGACGGAAGGTTCGTGCGCATCAACAACACCTGGCTCGACTGGCTGGGCTACCGGCGCGACGAAGTGCTCGGCAGGCTGCGCCATTCCGACATCATGACCGCGGAGAGCGCCGAACGCTTCGGCTCGCAGTGGTTTCCGCTGTTCAAGCGCCAGGGATGGCTCAAGGACGTCGAATTCGAGTACCTGCGCAAGGACGGCAGCAGCTTTCCCGCGTCGCTCAGCGCGACCTCGATCCGCGACGCGGCGGGAAACTTCCTGTCGAGCCGCTCGACCGTGTTCGACATCACCGAGCGCCGACGCATCGACAAGGCGCTGATGGCACTCAATGCGCAACTCGAGGCGGCGAACCAGGAGCTGGAAAGCTTCAGCTATTCCGTATCGCACGACTTGCGCGCCCCGTTGCGCGCGGTGGACGGCTACGCGCAGATGCTTGACGAGGATTACCGAGCGCAGCTCGACGGCGAGGGCCGCCGGCTGCTGGGCGTGGTGCGCGGCGAAGCGAAACGCATGGGCCAGCTGATCGACGACCTGCTTGTTTTTTCGCGCACCGGCCGGCAGCGCATCGATCCCTTGCCGGTCGATATGGCGCACCTGGCGCGCGAAGCCGCGGCCGAGGCCGCGCGCGACTATCCCGGCACGCCGGTGCGGATCGGCGAACTGCCGGCGGCGAGCGGCGACCGCGCGCTGCTGAAACAGGTCTGGGCGAACCTGATCGGCAACGCGCTCAAGTACAGCTCGAAGGTCGCCGCGCCGCGCGTCGAGGTCGGCGGCCGCGCCAACGGCGCCGAGCACGAGTACTGGGTGCGCGACAACGGCGCCGGATTCGATGCGCGTTACGCGGACAGGCTTTTCGGCGTGTTCCGGCGGCTGCACGGCGAGACGGAGTTTCCCGGCACCGGGATCGGGCTGGCGATCGTGCGCCGCGTCGTGACGCGGCATGGCGGACGGGTGTGGGCAGAAGGCAAACCGGGCGCAGGCGCGTGCTTCGGCTTCGCGCTGTCGCAAGGCGGGGTGGTGCCACGTGCCTGAGACGCGCACGCCGCCGCCGGCGCGCACCGATGCGCGCCGCGCGTCGCGCCTCGGGCGCGTAATGCTCGATCTGCGCCTGCGCCTGGTCGCGCTGGTACTACTGTCTTTCGGCCCTCCGGCGGCGCTGCTCATCACGTCCGAACTGCAGCAGCGCGAGCACGAACTCGGCAACGCGAGGCGCGAGTTGACGCGCGCAGCCGCCGTGGCGGGCGCGGGATTCG
>Ga0155946_1269_pt1 | contig 17413 bp, 17 predicted proteins | sample RifCSPlowO2_02_FD_107600 | JGI IMG/M metagenome (GOLD analysis project Ga0155946, IMG submission 107600) | Betaproteobacteria bacterium RIFCSPLOWO2_02_67_12
GCGCTGCCTTTGGTGCCGTCGACCTGCAGCGTGAGCAGGTCGTCGCGCCGCACGCGCACGCACCAGGACGAATTGAACTGCGCGACGACGCCGCCCGCCAGCTCGAACGTGGCGTACGCGGCGTCGTCCGCATCGGCGCGGTATCTGCGGCCGCTCTCGTCCCAGCGCCAGGGAATGTGCGTCGCGCCGCGGCAGCTCACCGCCCGCACCTCGCCAAACAGGTTGTCGAGCACGTAGCGCCAGTGGCACAGCATGTCGAGGATGATGCCGCCGCCGTCCTTGCTGCGGTAATTCCACGACGGGCGCTGCGCGGCCGGCTGGGAGAAACGCGGGTCGCCCTCGAACACCCAGTAGCCGAACTCGCCGCGCACCGAGAGGATGCGGCCGAAGAAGCCCTGCTCGCGCAGCGCCTTGAGCTTCTGCAGCCCGGGAAGCCAGAGCTTGTCCTGCACCACCCCGTGCCTGACGCGCGCCTTCTTCGCCGCGCGATAAAGCGACATCGCCTCGGCGAGGCTCGTCGCGACCGGCTTCTCGCAGTAGACGTGCTTGCCGGCTGCGATCGCGCGCTTGAGGAGCCTGGGCCTCAGCTGCGTCGTCGCCGCGTCGAAAAAGACGCTGTCCGAAACGTTCTGCAGCGCGGCGTCCAAATCGGTCGTCCAGCGCTCCACGCCGTGCGCTTTGGCCAGGCGCTCGAGCTTCCCCGCGTCGCGCCCGACGAGAATCGGGTCCGGCATGAGCCGCGTGCCGTCCCGCAGCGCGACGCCGCCCTGCCGGCGGATCTCGGCGATCGAGCGGGCGAGGTGCTGGTTCGCGCCCATGCGCCCGGTGACGCCGTGCATGATGATGCCGATGTGTTTCTGCTTCATGCGTGCTCCCTTTGAATCGCCATCGACTGCATGGAGTTCCAGTCCGGCATCGTGGCGCTCGCGTAGCCCTGGCACGCGAGCGAACCGATGGCCAGCAAGCCTCGCTCGATCCGCGGCCGCACGGCGCCGTGGCTGCGCTCGTAGAGGTCCGGATGCGCGGCGAGAAACGCCGCCTGCTCCCCGGCCGGCAGCGCCGCCATGCCGTTGACGTAATGATGGCCGTTGCGCTCGACATGCGTCAGGCCGAGCAGTGAGGCGAGCGCGAGGTCCTGCTGCAGCGCAAGTCCGGACTGAATCGTCAGGTCTTCGCCGCTCATGAAGTAGCGCTCGCTTCCCGCCTCGGCATTCCAAGCCGGGCAGCGCGCGCGGTTGACGAGCGAGCGGTAGATACCCTTGCAGGTTTTCGACGAAACGCCGCGATAGCCGAGCGCGCGCGCGCGCGGAAAAGCATCGAGCGCGTCGTCCGACTCGTCGATGATCAACGGCCGTTCGATGCCCTCGACCGCCTGCTGCAAGGCGCGGCTGCGCGTTACCGGCTGCTCGATGAAAAGGACGCTCGCCACCAGTCGCGCCAGGCGCGCGTCTTGCGTCATGCGCCGCCACAGTTCCGCGACGCCAGCCATATCGGAGTACTGCTCGTTGCCGTCGAGCGAAACGTGGTAGGGCTCGGGAATGCGGTCGAGCACCGCGCCGATTGCCGCCAGGCGCTCCAGATCGGCCGCCATGTCGCCGGACACCTTGAGCTTGAAGTAACGGTGGCCATAGCGCGCGATCACCTCCTCGAGCGTCTCGGGCAAGCCGTCGTCGGCGCGCCAGGTGGCGTCCGCAGCGGTGATCGGGTCGAGCAATCCCACGGTGTGGCGCGCCGCGATCGAGGGTGCAGCCGCAAGGCTCGCCAGCACGGCCGGCAGGTCCAGGCCTTCGAAGGACTCGGCGCCGATCAGGTTGCGCCGCAGCGCCTCGTAGAACGACGTTCCTTGCGCGCGGCAAAGTGCGTCGAGCGCCGCGCGCTCGACGAGCGCCGGGCCGAAGCCGGCGACGAGGCCCGCGCGCGTCTGCGCCAGAAAATGCCCCCACGCCGTATTCGAACCGCCCGCCAGACAGGCCTTGCGCGCCGCGGCCAGCGACGCGCGCAGCTGGTTGAAATTGTCCTCGTTGGAAAGCGCCGGGTTCTTGTCGAACCACTTCGGCACCAGCAGCTCGGCCGCCGCGCCCTCGGCTTCGCGCCCGTCGGCGCAGCGGATCGCGAGCCGCACGAAGGCCTGGGGCGCCGCCGTGAGCGTGACCACGCCGAAGCGAAACGGCAGGCGCAGCCTTACGTCCCGCTCGAACAGATCGATCGCCGCGACTTCGAATTTCACGCCGTCGCAGTGCGCGGTTCGCGTCACCAGCGGATGGCGTGCTGCGTCAGCACGTCGCGCGCAGTATCCGGATTGAGCGTCGGGTCGTGGTGGATCACCAGCACGCCGTCCCGGGTGATCGCGATGTCGAGTTCGAGCGTGCTCACGCCGAGCGCGAGTGCGCGCTCGAACGCGGGCAGCGTGTTCTCGGGCGCCAAACCGCGCGCGCCGCGGTGGCCCTGCAGATCGAACGCGTGGACGGTGGTGACGGCCAGCACGGCCAACAGGGCAGCGGTCAATCTCAAGTCTCGAGCGCCTCCAGGATTCCCTTCACGTAGCCGATCGCGCGCGCCGCGGCACCGGGCCCGTCGGGCACATAGTCGAACGGCTCGACCGCAATGTCGCCGGCGTAGCCATGGCGCACCAGCGCCGCGAGCAGCGGCGCGAAGCGCTGCTCGCCCTGGCCCGGCCCGCGCCGGTTGCGGTCGTTCAACTGCACGTGCGCGATCATCCCCGCCGGCAGCCAGCGGTCGACGAGCGCCGCGAGGGGCGTCGTTTCCATGCGCCCGGCGGCGCTGCAATCGAGCATGCTGCGCACCGCGCGGCTGCCGATCGCTTCGACCAGCGCAGCGGCCTCGGCGAGCGTATTGATGAGCGGCGTCTGGTCCGCCGCGAGCGGCTCGATGCAGTAGACGATGCCCGCCTTCTCGGCGCGCTCGGCCACCGCGGCGAAGCACTCGCGCGCGCGCGCCAGCGCCGCCGCCTTGCTGTCGCCCGCGTCGACCCGGCGCTGATGCGGCGAGCCGTGCACCAGGTAGCGCCCGCCGAGCTCGGCGCACTGCTCGACCAGCGCGAGCATCACCTCGACTGTCCTGCGCCGTACCGCATCGTCGCGCGTAGAGATCGACAGGCCAGGCGGCTTGATCAGCAGCCAGTGCAGGCCGGTGATCGCAACCCCGGCATCCGCGGCTGCGGCGCGCGCGGCCGCGATCTGCGCGCTGCCCAGCCGGTGCGGCTCCTCCGACAGCGTGTACGGCGCGATCTCCAGCCCGTCGTAGCCGAGCTTGGCGGCGTACTCGCACTGCTTCGGAAACGGCATCGGCGCGATGACTTCGTTGCACAGGGCGATGCGCATGGGCCTACTTTCTCAGGTAGCCGAGCACCAGCTCGATCATATGCCGCAGCCGCTCGGCCTTGTGCCGCGGCGCGAGCAGCGGCCGGCGGAAGATGGTCGACAGGGTATGGCGGTTTCCCAGGTAGAAGTAGCCGAGCCCGGCAATCGAGATATAGAGCTGCACCGGGTCGACGCCGCTCCGGAACTTGCCGGCGGCTACACCACGCCGCAGCACCTCGCGGATCGTGGCGACAAAAGGCGAATGCATGGCGGCGATGTGCTGCGAGCGTTTCAGGTGGCACGCCTGGTGCAGGTTCTCGGTGCTGAGCAGCGTCAGGAACTCCGGGTGCGCGAGGTAATAGTCCCAGGTGAACCTCACCAGCCGCCGGATCGCCTCCTGCGGTTCGAGATCGGCGAGGCGCAGCTCGTGCTCGGCCGAGCGGATGCGCGCGTACGCCGCCTCGAGCACGGCGAGGAACAGCTCGTCCTTGTTGCCGTAGTAGTAGTACAGCATGCGCTTGTTGGCGCCGGCGCGCGCCGCGATGCGGTCGACGCGCGCGCCGCCGAGCCCGTGGCGCGCGAACTCATCGGTCGCGGCCTTCAGGATCCGTTCCTGATTGCGCTCCGGGTCGCGCGGGCTGCCGTGCATCGGAGTCTCAATCGACTTTGGCGCCGGTGTCGCGCGCGATCCCGCCGATCTTGGCGACTTCGTCGGCCAGGAACCGGCCAAGCTCCTCGGGCGTCCCGGTCGCGGCGTCGGTGCCGAACGACAGGAAACGCGTCTTCATTTCCGGCAGTGCCATCGCCTTCACGATCTCGGCGTTGAGACGCTGCACGATTTCGCGCGGCGTGCCGGCGGGCGCGACCACCGCCTGCCAGGTGGACACCGCAAACCCGGGGAGCGCCGTTTCGCCGAGCGTCGGCAGCTCGGGCGCAACCGCCGAGCGCGTCGCGGTGGTCACTGCCAGGGCGCGCAGCCTGCCCGACTTGACGAGGTTGATCACGTCCGAAATGTTGGCGAACATCACGTGCGCGTTGCCTGCCAGCAGGTCCTGCACCGCGGGCGGGCCGCCCTTGTAATGCACGGTCACCCAGTCGAGGCCGGCTGCCTGCTTGAACATCTCGCCCGCGAGCCTGGTCAGCGTGGCGGCGCCCGGCGAGGCCATGTTGAGCTTGCCCGGGTTGGCTTTCGAGTGGGCCACCAATTCCGCCGGCGTCGTTGCCGCCACCGCCGGATGCACGACGACGATGATCGGCACGGTGGCGACGAGCGAAACCGGCGCGAAGTCTTTCACCGGGTCCCAGCCGAGCTTGGGGAAGAATGCCGGGCTGGTGGCGAACGAAGTCGCGGCCATGAGCAGCGTGTAGCCGTCGGCAGCGCTGCGGGCGACGAACTCGGCGCCGATGTTGCCGCTCGCGCCCGGCTTGTTGTCGACCACGATCGGCTGTCCGAGCGCGGCGGCCAGCTTTTCGCCGAGCGCGCGCGCGGCGAGGTCGGTAGAGCCACCCGGCGGGAACGCGACCACCATGCGGATCGGCTTGGTCGGGTAGCGCTGCGCGATTGCAGACGTTGCGCACAACATCAGGAGCAGGATTGCAAGGCGTTTCATAGCGCGTACCTCTTCAGTTTGACTTCATCGATTTCGATGCCGAGCCCCGGGGCATCCGGGACTCTCGCCGTCTGCCGCTCGATCGGGAAGGGCTTGGCGAGGTAATCCGCGGCGATGAACTGCGGCCCGTTCAGGTCCACCGGGTCGGCGATGCCGTAGGCGGCGAACAGGTGCACCGAGGCGGCGAAGCCGATCGGCGCGTCCATCAGCCCCGAGCCGATCAGCTTCAGGCCCGCGTTGAGCGCGAGGTCGCACATCTGCCGCGCGTAATGGATGCCGCCCACCTTGGAGACCTTGATCGCGAGCGCTTCGACCGCTTCGCGCCGGATCAGCTCGATCACGAACGGGATGCCCATCGCCGCCTCGTCGAGCGCGATCGTCAGCGTGGTGGCCTGCAGGAGTTTTCGCATCGCGTACACGTCGCACATCGGCACCGGCTGCTCGAAGAGCTGGATGCCGAGGCGCTCGAGAGCCCGCGCCATGCGTATCGCCTCATCGAGCGTGTAGCCCTGGTTCGCATCCGGCCAGACGCAGGCGCCGGGCGCCGTCTCGACCACCGCGCGCACGATCTGTGCATCGAGCGCCTTGTGATGCCCGACCTTGACCTTGAAGCCCTGGTAGCCCTCGGCAAGGCCATCGCGCGTGATCTGGGCGGCCGCCTCCGGCGTCGCCGCAGAAACCAGCCGCGCGAGTTTCACGGACGATGCGCGCCTCGCGCCGAGCCAGTCCTGCAACGGGATGCCGAGCCGCTTGCACAGCAGATCGTGCAACGCGATGTCGAGCGCCGCCTTGGCGATCGGCTGCCCCGGATCGATGCCGCTCGCCAGTTCGCTGTTCATCTTCGCGTGCGCGCCGGCAATGTCGAACACCTCGTGTCCGATCAGCGCCGGCGCGAGGTACTCGCGGATCGAGCTGACGCAGGACTCGAGCGTCTCGGCCGACCAGCGCCGCGACGGCCCGGCCTCACCCCAGCCGACCCGGCCGTCGATGTCAGTCATTTTCACGAGCGCGACCCGTTTGCCCTCCTCCAGGGTGCGCGAGGGACCGCGCGGCAGGGTCAGCACCGCCTTCATCGGCAGCCGCAGCGGAAACACCTCGATCTTTTCGATGCGCATGCTCTAGCGGTAGTTGAGGAACACGGGACTGGTCCACGCCATGTGGCCATTTTTCTGCCGTGCGCGCAGGTAAACGTGCGAGCGCCCGTCGGGCACGGCGAGCGAGCAGCGGCCTTCGAGCGATGCACAGGCCCGCGGCACGAGCCGGTGCCACTGATAGCTTTCCCCGGGAAACGGCCCGGTCTGCAAATTGTGCGAACCCTGGTACAGGTCGGCGAGCCGCGTCTTCGACACTTGCGTCACCGGCGCGCTGAGCGCGAGTTCGACGCTGTCCTCGGGACGCGCGACCAGCTCCAGCACCACGCTCTGGTTCGGGTTCTCGCGGTACGCATTGCGGCGCGAGGTATACGAGCCGATCTGCAGCGCGGCGCCGCCGCGGCGCTCGAAGCGATGGCGGCGCTGCTCGTCGAAAGGCATCGACTGCAGGCAGGGAAAGTAGCGCTCGATCCGGCCGCCGGTCAGCTTGATCTCCATCGCCCAGTCGCACACGCGCTCGAGCGCGAGCGCGCCCCAGGGACCCCAGCCCCATTCGAGCCGCAGCTGGATCGGCTGCGCGAAAGCCACCGCCATGGAAGTCTGCTCCTCGGCGAACGCGCGGTGCACCACGCGCCCGTCCTGGATGATCTCCACGACGTCCAGTTCGTCGCGCCCGCGCACCGCGAAGGACACCTCGACCTCGCGGCCGGCGCCGATGCTCGCGCCCATGGTCGCGCCCTCGACCGCGAAATCCACCTCGATGCGATCGCCGGTCAGCGCATAGGTGCGGCGCGCCCGGATCGCCTCGAGAATCGCGGCGCGCGTCAGGTCGGCGGCGAGCACCGCCATCAGTCCTTCGCCGTAGGCGCCGGGAAAACCGGCGTGATCGTCGGACGAGGCGACGAAACCGAAGCGCAGCCCCTGCGCGAGCGCGGCGCGCACCGTGTTCGCGGTCTCGCGCCCGCCCATCGAATGGCTGAAGTAGGGATAGGGACCGCGGTCGTCCTCCGCGTTGCCATGCTCGGAATAGATCTCGACCACCGGGGTGCAATCCTCGCGGAACACCTCCCAGTTGACGCCGCGCTGGCCCGTCGGATAGGCGAGATGGTGCGGGATCATGAGCGCGCCCTCGTCGAGGCAGAAATGGCGCAACTGCTCCGGATCCGCGGTGTAGTGCAGCGGCCGGTGGTCGCGCGGGAACACCACGCACTGGTCGCCCCAGCGCGAAGAATGCCACTCGAAGCCGAGGAAGGCGCAGAACTCGCCATCGCGGTTGCCCTCCGCGATCACCTGCTGCACCCGCGGCCAGGTATCCCTGAGGCGCTTGAAGCCGTCGATCCAGTGGCGCTCTCGCTCACCCTGCAGGGCAGGCAGGTCGTGCCAGGCCGAATGCCCGGTGAAAGCGAAAAAATCCAGGTGCGTGCGTGCGATTTCGAGCGAGCGCTCGATCGAGCCCGCGCCGTAGCCATGCGCATTGTGGTTGTGGATGTCGCCGAACAGCGTGCGGTAGCGACCGGCCACGTTCACTCCAGGCCGAGCAGCTTGTAGATGCGGCGCGTGTACTCGCCGAAGCGCTCGTGCGTCTTGAGGTCGAGCGTCCTCGGGTACGGCAGATCGATCTGAAAATTGTCCGCCATGCGCGCAGGTCCCGCGGTGAACACCACGACGCGCGTGCCGAGGAACACCGCTTCCGAGATGCCGTGCGTGACGAAGATGATGGTCTTGCCCGCCTCCTTCCAGATGCGCAGCAGCTCCAGATTCATCTTCTCGCGCGTGAGCGCGTCGAGCGCGCCGAAGGGCTCGTCCATCAGCACCAGCTTCGGGTCGTGCACCAGCGAGCGCGCGATTGCGGCGCGCTGCTGCATGCCGCCGGAAAGCTCGTAGGGATACTTGTCTTCGCTGCCGCTCAGGCCGACGAGCGCGAGCAGAGCGCGCGCCCGCTCGCGCGCCGCGGCCATCGGCAGCCCGAGGATCTCGGCCGGCAGCAGCACGTTCTCGAGGATGCGGCGCCACTTCAGCAAGAGCGGCGCCTGGAACACCATGCCGACGTCGCGCGCCGGGTCGAAGGAGTGCGCGCCGCTGCCGATGCGCACCTCGCCGCCGTCGTGCGCATGCAACCCGGCGAGGAGCTTGAGCAGCGTCGACTTGCCGCAGCCCGAAGGTCCGACCAGCGACACCAGCTCACCCGCCATGACGTCGAAGGTAGCGTCCGAGATCGCCGCGTGCTCGGTCTTGCCGCGCCGATAGACCTTTCTGACGCCCGCGAGGTGGATGAAGGGCTCGGCGCTCAATCGAGCCTCGCATCCTTGACCACCAGCCAGCGCTCGAGCGCGAGCACCGCGCCGTAGAGCAGCATGCCGAGCAGCGTGATGAGGATCACCGCCATGAACATCGCCGGCGTGTCGAGCGTCACCTGCACCTGCAGCATGAGATAGCCGAGCCCGCGGTCGGAGCCGAGGAACTCGCCGACGATCGCCCCGGCGACCGCCAGGATCGCCGCCACCTTCATCCCGGAGAAGATGTACGGCAGCGCGCCGGGGAGCTGGATCTTGGCGAACACCTGCCAGCGCGAGCCCTTCAGCGATCTCACCAGGTCGAGCAGCTCGGGCTCCACCTCGCGCAGGCCGCGCGCCGTGGTGAGCAGGATCGGAAAAACGCAAATCGAGAACGCCATCAGCGTGTTCGGAAAGACGCCGTACTTGAACCAGACGATGATGAGCGGCCCGAGCGCCACCTTCGGGATCATGTTGAGCGACACCAGCAGCGGCATGAAGAACGCTTCGAGCGTCTTCGACCAGGTGAAGGCGAGTGCCAGCGCGACCCCCGCGACGAGAGCGAGAAAATAACCGGCGAAGATCTCGGTCGCGGTCACCGCGACGTTGCTCCACCAGCCGTAGTTCGGCGAGAGCAGCGCGTCGAGGGTCTCGGCCGGCGAGGGCATGACGAACTTCGGCACGTTGCCGAGCTTGACGAACAGGTACCAGGCGAGCAGCAGCGCGAGGTGCGCCAGCACGGCGAAGGCGTAGCGGGTCAGGGTTTCGGTGCGGTCCATAGTCACTCCAGCCAGCGCGCCAGATGGGCGCGCACGAAATCGTCGTCCGAGAGGTCGGCGTGCTCGCGGCAGACGCGGTCGATTTCCGCCGCCTGGCCGGGAGAGAGCGTCTCCTTCGGATCGAGGCACCAGGTGCCTTCGAGCAGGCCCTGGCGCCGCAGCACCTCGTGGCAGCCGGCGATGCAGCCGGCGAAATCGTGCGCCACGTCGAAAAAGGCGCTGTTGCAATCGGTGACGCGCGCATCGAGCGCGAGCAGTTCGGCGTCGACCCAGCCCGAGGCTACCGCCGCCTGGATGCGCTGGTGCAGCTTCACCGCGGCTTGCGTCCACACGCTCCAGTGCCCCAGCAGCCCGCCCTTGATGCGCAGCTGCACCTCTTCGTCGCCGCGCTTCACCGCAAACGGCGCCAGCAGATCGAGCACGATGTGGTCGTCGTTGCCGGTGTAAAGGGTGACCCGCTCCTCGGCGCGCGCCAGCGCCACGCCGCGCGCTACGTCGAGCGTCTTGTAGCGGTTGAAGGGCGCGATCTTGATCGCGATGACGTTCTCGATCGCCGCGAAGCGGCGCCAGAATTCGGCGGGCAGCGCGATGCCGCCGACCGCGGTCTGCAGGTAGAACCCGACCAGCGGCAGCACGCGCGCGACTGCGGCGCAGTGCGCCACCAGCTCGTCGAGCGACGCGCCGCGCATCGGCGCGAGCGACAGCATGCCCGCGTGATAGCCGTGCGCGAGCGCCACCTCCGCCTCTTTCTTCGCCTGCGGCGTCTTGCCGGAGAGCCCCGCGATCATGAGGATGGGGCGCTTCGCCCATTCCCGGGCGGAGTCGGCCGCGAGCTGCAGCACCGGCTCGTAGAGGCCCTGCTCGCGGATGGCGAACTGGGTAGCGTGCACGCCCACCGCCAGCCCGCCGGCGCCGGCGTCGAGGTAGTAGCGCGTGAGCGCGCGCTGCCGCCGCGGATCGAAGCGGCGCTTGGCGTCGAGCGCGAGCGGATGCGCGGGGATCACGGTGCCGCGGCGCAAGAGCGCGAGCGTTTCCTTGGGGAGCTGCGACCAGTGAAGCGGCATGCGATGCGATGTAACCGTTCGGTTAAGGCGAAGTCTAGCAACATTGACACCCGCCGGCGCGCGTCGCTACCATCGAGTCTCACGCCGAAGGAGACCACACCATGCGCCGTCTCGCCGTTGTCGCGCTGCTCGCGGCCGCCGCTCTGCCCGCCGCGGCCCAGCAGAAACTCGACTTCATCCTCAACTGGGTGCCGGGCGGCGACCACGCGCCGTACTACTACGCCAAGGCCCAGGGTTGGTACGCGAAGGAGGGGATCGATCTCAACCTCGAGCCGGGCAAGGGCTCGATGCTCGCGGTGCAGAAGGTCGGCGCCGCCGCGAACCCGATCGGCCTCGCTGACATGGCCAACGTGCTCATCGGCAAGGGCAAGGGCGCCGACACGGTCGGCGTGTTCAACGTCTACGCCAATTCGCCGCAGGGCCTGTACTGGCTGAAGAGCTCCGGCATCAAGGGCATCAAGGATTTTCCCGGCAAGAAGATCGGCAACCCGGCGGCCGACGGCGCGCGGCCGATGTGGCCGGCGCTCGCCAAGGCGAACGGCATCGATCCGAAATCGATCACCTGGGTCAACATCGACGCCAACGCCAAGCTCTCGGCGCTCAAGTCGAGGGCGATCGACATCACGACCTCGTTCTACAACATCCACTTCCTGTTCCAGAAGGAACTCGGCGAGGACATGGGTTTTGTCGCCTGGCGCGACGTCGGCCTGAACCCGTACGGCAACTCGGTGATCGTCAACGCCGATTTCCTCGCAAAGAACAAGCCGCTAGTGGACAAGTTCGTCAAGGTGACGCAGCGTGCCTTCGCCGCATGCGTCAAAAACTCGAAACCCTGCATCCAGGCGCTGGTGGACGCCGGAGGGGCGCTAAAGTTCGACGTCGTGCTGGCAGACTGGAATCTGGTCACCGAGCTGATGAGCGACAAGTTCTCGAAATCGGTCGCGCTCGGCATTCACGACGATGCGCGCATGAAGGCGGATTACGAGCTGGTGCGCGATTACGTCGGACTCGACAAGCCGTTCGACGTCAAGACGACCTACACCAACGAGTTTCTCGACCGCTCGATCAAGATGCTGAAGTGAGCTTCTGCCAGAGCCGCCTCAGCCATCGGCCGAACCGCGCGAGGTAACCCGGCTCGCCGCCTGCAGGCTGTAGCGCCTCGGCGCGTGGCGCCGCGGCGCCGAAACGCTGCTCCAGACTCGCCGCAAATTGCGCGGTGCGCTCGGTGGCGCGGCGCTCGAAGAGGCTGTCGACGACCGCCTTGAGCTGACCCTCGCCCTTCACCTTGAGCAGACCGAGCAACTCAGTGCCTGCGGCGATTGCCCGCAAGCTGACATCGATCTCCATGGTGAGATGGTCGGCCTTGGCGGTGGCATGCAGCCGGCGCGGCGGCTCTTCCGAATCGATATGCGCCGTGAGCGTCAGGATCAGGGGAACGATGCCGACTTTCTCCTTCACCGTGAGCTCGGCGGTCCGGTCGTCCACGAGCCTGATCCTCTCTACGCCGGGGATGCAGGAACAGAGCGACTCGAAGTCGCGAATAAAGCGCCAGACCTCCTGCGGTGAAGCGTTGACTTCGAACTTCGCCTCGCGTTGAGGCATCAGTCCCACCACTTCTGCAGCTTGAAATCGTCCGCGATCGCGATGGCCGCGTTATGCCCGGCCCCCGCGTGCACGCCGCCGCCCGGGTGACAGTAACCGCCGGCCATGTAGAGCCCTTCAACCGGTGACCGGTAGCTGGACCAGCCGGCGAAAGGCCTGAAATAGCCCATCTGGTCGGGCGTCATGTCACCCACCACGTCGACGCCGTTCAGGAGATTGTCGTTCAAGCGCTCCGTGTCGGTGGGATCCTGGATCGTCATGGCGAGGATCTTGTCCCTCGTCATATTCGGCGCGTAGGACCTCCAGAGATCCAGGAGGTGCGCGGCATACTCCTCGCGAATCTTTCGCCACCCTTGCGCTCCCTCGGGTTCCACCCGGTACGGCGCGTACTGCCAGACGACCGCCGTGTGCTTGCCTGCGGGTGCCTGGGAGGAATCGAACAGCGTAGGCAGCGTGATCTGCAGCATCTCATAGCGCGGCGGCTTGCCCAGCGCGATTTCCTGATACGCGCGAATCTGGTCCGCCATGCTGGCGCCGAACATTTCCTGGCTGAACGCCCGGTTCACCGGTGCGTTCTGCGCGGCGGCACGGTAATTCGGCGGCTCCGAAAGCGCGAGATGCAGCACGAAGAGCGAGCGCCCGCGCGAATGATAGTTCCGGACCCGAGTGGTGAACGTCGCAGGCAGATGCTCTTCTCCCACCATCTGCAGGAAGCTCTTCTTCGGCTCGACGTTCGTCACGACCGCCTTCGCCGCCTCGAATTTCCGGCCATCCTGCAATTCGACGCCGACGGCGCGGTTGCCGCTCAGGAGGATGCGCTTCACTTCCGTCCCGGTCTGCACGACGCCGCCGTGCGCTTCCAGCGCGCGCCTGAGTCCGACCGCCAGCTGCTGCGAGCCGCCTACGCAGATGGGTGCCTCGGCTTTCAGGATGCGGAAGAGGCAGATCCAGCCCTGGCCGAATTGATCCGGGGCGAATCCGAGCACGGTCATCCGCGCGAGGAAGTGCACCTTCACCGCTTCGTTCTCGAACAGCTCGTCGAGCAGCTGCACCGGCGTGCTCGCCTGCCACTGCAGCAACGTCCTCCCCTCCTCGGATTGTTCCAGCTGCGCGGTCTGCACCGAGGGCGGCAGCGGCGGCGAATACATCAGCGGCAGGTAGGTCGAATCGATGAATTCGGCGTAGTCCGCGTAAAGCTGGCTGAAGGTCTTGGCGTCCCTCGCCGAGTACCGCGCGAGTTCGGCGGCCATCCTCTCCGGCTCGCGGTGCATGACGATGCTCCGGTGATCCGGGAAGATCGTGCCGCGCAGATGCGGCGGGTAGACGTAGCGCACGCCGTGGCGTTCGAGTTCCAGGTCGCGGTAGACCGGGCTCAGTGGAATGTGGGTGTGGACGACCGAGCAGAGGTTGTGCTTGAAGCCCGGCAGCGTCGCCTCCTCGGTATGGCAGCCGCCACCTACGCGTGCGCTGCGTTCCAGAACGAGCACCTTGGCGCCGGCCTTCGCGAGATAGGCGGCGCAGGCAAGTCCATTGTGACCGGCGCCGATGACGATGAAGTCGTAGGACATGGCGAACACCTCCAGTTAATCGGCTGATCGGGCCGCAAGTCCGCCCGCTGTCTGACGGAAACGACGGCCAAGTGTAGCGAGGCTTGCCGGCGCACGCGACGACGCGCCGGGGCTCTGTATCCGACTGATCGCCGGGTCACATTCCCTGCGACGATCCGCCAGGATTTCCTTCCCGCCCCGCAATAGGTAACATGCATCTCATGACTACCCGCACAGCGCCACCTTTCCGCGCCGACCACGTCGGCAGTTTCCTCCGCCCACGCTACCTGCTGGAGGCGCGCGACCAGGCCGCCAAGGGAAGCATCACGCGCGAGCAGTTGCGCGCCGTGGAGGACCGCGCCATCACCGAGGTGGTCAAGGCACAGGAAGCCGCCGGCCTGCAGAGCATCACCGACGGCGAGTTCCGCCGCACCTACTTCCACATCGATTTTCTGCAGCAGCTGGGCGGCGTGCAGACCGACATTCCGGTGACGGTAAGAAAACCCGACGGCACGGAGGAACTCGCGCCGCCGGTGATGCGCGTGATCGACAAGGTGCGCCACGTCAAGGACATCCAGCTGGCGGACTTCCAGTACCTGAAAAGCCAGACCACGCGCACGCCGAAGGTGACGATTCCCTCGCCCACCATGCTGCATTTCCGCGGCGGCCGCGCCGGCATCAGCAAGCAACACTACCCGGAGCTGGAACCCGATTTCTACGCAGACGTGGCCAAGGCCTACGGCGAGGAGCTGAGGTCCCTGGCCGCAGCCGGCGCCCGTTACGTGCAGATGGACGACACCAACCTCGCCTACCTCTGCGACGAGCGGATGCGCGAGGGCGCGCGCCAGCGCGGCGACGATCCCAACGAGCTGCCGCACCGCTACGCCAAGTTCATCAACCGCGTCGTCGCGCTGAAGCCCGCCGGCATGACGCTCGCGATGCACCTGTGCCGCGGCAACTTCAAGAGCACCTGGGCGGCGACGGGCGGCTACGAGCCGGTGGCCGAGGCGCTCCTTTCCGAGATGCACATCGACGCCTATTTCCTCGAGTACGACGATGCGCGCAGCGGCGACTTCCGCCCGCTGCGTTTCCTGCCGAAGGGCAAGTTCGTGGTGCTCGGACTGGTGACGACCAAGCTCGGGCAGCTGGAGAAGAAGGACGAGCTAAAGCGGCGCATCGACGAGGCGGCGAAGCTGGTGCCCCTCGAGCAACTGTGCCTGTCGCCGCAGTGCGGCTTTTCCAGCACGGTGCACGGCAACGTGATCCCGTTCGACGCGCAGTGGGCGAAGATCCGCCTCGTTCAGGAGACGGCGCGCGAAGTCTGGGGTTAGCGAACTTCTCCGCCGACCGCCTGGCAAGCGGCAATGCTGGGTGTGCGCTTTCGGCGCACGGCCTTTAAATGATGGTCAGGTTGCGACGCGCGCGCCGGTCTTTGCCAACATGCGAAATATCGGTGCGTTGGGGCAGAAGCTGCTGTCGCCCTCGGCTTTTCCGGCGAGCCACCTGTCGCACAGGGCCTCGGACCGGCATTTTTGGCACCGGCTGCGCACATCCTGCGTGATGGCCTTGGCGTCACCCTGCCGCGCAACTTCGGGGTCCACGCCGGCACGCATCATCATTTGCATCATGCGCCTTCCCGAGACAACCGCCAGGTATCTTGAAAACCACACGATGAGGGCAACGATCACCGCCAGCATGATCGTGGTCACGCCGATCTCGAACAATGTTGGGTTCATGGTCCAGTTCTCCTGTTGACTCGACCCAAGGTACACACCAGGACACGCGTTTGATGCGGCTGAATCGCGTACCTGGTGAGGCCTTGCAAACGAGGCCAGCGGCCGGAAGCAGCGAAAGACCGCGTCCGGTCCGTGCAACCCCTCGCACCGGGGTAAGGGACACTGCGGTACATCCGCCATGTTCCTGCCGGACCGCAGGCGCTGGTTTGAGATATATCAACAACTCTCCACGCTCCGTGTGTCAGCCTGCGCGGGCGGTTCAGGCCGGCTATCAGCCGAGTTCGGGGCCCGCTGGGCAGAAGACGAGTGACGCGTCGCCCGGCGCGCGCTCGGCGCCGTGCACCATGCGCGTGAACGGCCGCTGCAACGCAAAGCCCCCGCGTTCCAGCCACGCGCACAGCGCGGCTTCGCGATCGACGAGATCCAGATAGAGCGGAGCTGAGACGCGCGCAAGTGCCACGGCGAGGAGTGCCTTGGCGCTCGCCGCATCGCGCGCCACCAACGGCCCCAGCTGGCGCGCCTCGCGGCCATCGCGCCCGAGCAGAAAGCCCGTCAGTGTGCCGTCGCATTCCGCCACGAGCGCAGCCAGCGGCATCCGCGACGCAAGCGAGCGCAGAAGAAATTCCCGATTTGCGCCGAACCCGGGCGTATCGAGCGCCGCGACTTGCGGCCAGTCCGTCAGCTGCAGGGCGCGCACGCGGATCCGATCGGGCGCGTCAGCCGCGCCGCTCCACGTTTGCGCCAGAGCGAGACGACGAAAGCTCCAGGTGTCGTGAAAGCCCTCCTGACGGTACACCTCGCGCCCGGCGGGCGTCGCGTCAAGCACGGGCAACCGCCGGTCGCGCTCGAGATCGTCCAGCGCATGACGCAGAAGCCGCGTCGCGTAGCCGCGGCGCCGGCAATCCGGATGCACGAGCACCATGGCGACCCAGGCGAACGCCTGCCCATACGGCAGCGTGAGCGTGCTCGCAGCGAGCGTGCCGTCTGGGAGGGACAGTCCGTAGCCGCGGCCGAAGGAAAGCATCAGCTCCCAGTCGGCCTCGTTCTGGTTCCAGTGCGCCGACGCGGACAGCGCGGCGCAGGCGGCCAGATGCTCGGGGCCAAGCGCGTGCTCGCGCGCCCCGTCAGTACTTTCCATCGCGGGTGTCGAAGTGCGTAGGCTTACCGAGACTCGGCAGGCCGCGCGCCACCCAGTCGGCGACCCAGTCGATCATCTGCTCGAGCGGCACGCGCGGCGCGCCAAGCAGCCGCCGCGCGGCGGCGCTGTTCACCAGCCAGGCGGTGGGCGACTCGCTGCCGACGATCTGCGGCGTGCGCTTGAAGCGCCTGCCGAATTCGCCCACAAGCCAGCGCACGCTCACCGTCTCCGCGCCGCTCACGTTGATCGGTGTCGTCGGCGAAGTGCAGTGCGCGAGGAGACGCAGCGCCTGCTCGTTGGCATCGCCCTGCCAGATGACGTTGACGTGCCCCATCGTCACGTCGACCGCGGCGCCGGCGAACACCTTCGACGCAACGTCGTGCAGCACGCCATAGCGCATATCGATGGCGTATTCCAGCCGCACCAGCCGCCCCGGCGTGCCCCAGCGCCGCGAGCCGTATTCGAAGGCGCGCTCGCGCCCGACGCAGGAATTGGCGTAATCGCCGGCGGGCGGCGTGGCGGGCGCGTCTTCCGCGGCGCCGCCCGAGTCCGTTGCCACGTAGGGGTACACGCAGGCTGTAGAGAACACCACGATGCGCGCCTCGCGCATCGCCTCGGCGACCTGGAAGGGCACGCCCACGTTCATTGCCCAGGTGAGTGCCGCGTTGCCCGCGGCACCGAACTTGTGGCCCGCCATGAACACCACGTTGGCGGCGCGCGGCAGGCGCTCGAGCGCCTGCCGCTCGAGCAGGTCGCAGGCAACGCACTCGACGCCCCAGGATTCGAGCTTCTCGCGCAAACCCGGTTCGGAGAAGCGCGCCACGCCGATCACGCGCCGCTCCGGCGCGGCGCGCTTCGCCATGCGCGCGAGCGTCGGCCCCATCTTGCCGCCGACGCCGAGCACCAGGATGTCGCCGGGGGCGTGCTCGAGGTCCGCGGCAAGTGCCGGCGACGGCGCACTCATGAACTCTTCCAGTACCGTCGCGTCGGCGAAGCGCTCCGGCAGGCCGGTGTTAACCATCCGGTGAATTATAATCGGCCGGCGATGAAATCGCCCCGCATCCAGACCACCGTCGTAGGCTCGTACCCCTTGCCCGAATGGCTCGCCGCGGCGCCCTCGGAGCAGGCGCTGATCGACGCGACGCGGGTCGTCATCGCAACCCAGGAGCAGGCCGGCATCGACGTCGTCTGCGACGGCGAACTGTACCGCTTCGACCCGAACCATCCCGAAACCAACGGCATGATCGAGTACT
>Ga0155946_1273_pt1 | contig 16789 bp, 18 predicted proteins | sample RifCSPlowO2_02_FD_107600 | JGI IMG/M metagenome (GOLD analysis project Ga0155946, IMG submission 107600) | Betaproteobacteria bacterium RIFCSPLOWO2_02_67_12
CGAAGAAATACCTCGCCGCGCTCGAAGACGAAAGCCTCCTGCGCAGCGGCCAATCCGACCTGTTCGCCGGTGCCGGCCGCGAAGCGGAGCCGGCGCCGGTCGCCGACCCGCTGCGCGACGCTCTGCAGGAGGTCAATCCCGACGAGCTTTCGCCGCGCGAGGCGCTGGAGCTGTTGTACCGGTTGAAGAAAATCTAGTTGAGCGGTGCGCCTACCGTAACCATGAACGCCTGCTCGCGCGCACCCGACTTGCTGAAGCTCGAAGTGAAGCCGAGGTGCACGTTGACGTCCTTGCGGTCGATGCTGACGCCTGCGGCGAGCAGCCCCCAGCTGTCCTTGGTGCCGCGCGAGGGGGTCGAGAACGTGAACGGCGATCCTGCCACGCCGACGCTGAAGGCGCCGCGGTTATCCTCGTACTCCTTTTCGTGCGTGATCCGCGCGTAGGGCCGGAGCTTCCCCCAACCGCTCGGCATCTCGCCGATCAGCTGCCACCCCAGGCGGTGGCGCAGCGACTTGCTCTCCTGGCCCCCGAACGTCAGGGCGGTCGGGCTTGCCGTCTCGGTATAGCCATCGACGCGCACGCGCTCCCATGAAATTGCGGCCACCGGGCCGTGCACCAGATTGCCCGAGCCGAAGTGGTAGCCCGCACCGAGCTTGATTCCGGTCTGACGGCCGCTCGTGGCGCCGCTGTTGCTCGTGACGAGCGGGCCAAGGGCGACGTTGCGCTGGATCGTGTAATCGAGGCTGGCATACGACAGCGTCGCGTCCAGATAGGCAGCGCCGAAGCGCGTTGCTCCGTAGCCCGACACGATCAGCTCCTCGTAGTCGATGCTGCCGCCCGCGCCGCCCAGATCGTAGCTATGATCCGCGAGGCCGAGCGAGACGCCGAGCATCGAATTGCCGAGGGCGCGATCGTAGCCCAGGCCGACCGTCTTGCCGTTGCCCTTGAGCGACGGCGACGCGGCGGTTGCATCGATGCGCGCCGGCGCATAATCGCCCGTGACGTAGAAGCCGCGCGCGCCCGCCGAAGTCGCAAAATCGCGCACCCGGTTGTCCACCGCGCGCCACTGCGCGCCGAGCCGGCCGACGGGAATCGCCGAAAGCGCGGCGAGCTGCCCCGGTGCCGCAAGGACCCCGTAAACCCAGTCGGCCAGGATCCCGTGGACGTGCGCCGAAGGGTGCACGCCGTCGGCGAACAGGAACGTCGCTGAGCCGGGGATCTGCTGCGCCGCACCGCAACCCAGCGAGGAAATCGCGCCGCAGGCCGGGATCGTCGTGTTGGTGATGCCGTACATCGCCGGTCGCGCAAGAATGTCCGCGAGCACCGGGCCCGGATCGAGATAGACGATGCCGTTCGTGCCGGTGGCGATCAGGCCCTGGCGCAGCGCGTCGTTGTAGGCCCCGGAGAACGCGGTCAGCAACTGCCCGGTCGCACCCGTCGGGTCGCTCGCGGCATAGGGGTTGACGCCCATGTCGGGCAGCGCGATCACGATCAGGCTGCTCGCGCCCGCGCTACGCAGCTGATTGATCTGCGTCACCGCATCGCCCGCCGCGGTGGCAACGTTCGCGGCAGCGTTGGCGAGCGGCAGTCCCTGCGCCACGGCGCCCGCCTGAAAGAACACATCGTTCGCGCCGCCCCAATACGCATACAGCGCGCCCGCATTCGCGCGGCCGCCGGTCTGCCCGAGGTTGGTGGTGATCTGGGCCGCAAGCGGCACGATATTGGCCGCGAACGCGGGAATAGCGAACACGCCGGGCTGCAGGGTCGCACGCGCGCCGCCGATCGCGTAGTTGTTGCCGCCGGTGGCCGCGAACTGCGCGCTAGCCGGATCGACCGCATAGCCTGGCGTCACCGACAGGCCGTAGCGCAGGCCGAGGTTCTGCGACCAGACGTTGCCGGGGTTGGTGGTGAACTTGTTCGCGGTCGCATCGCCGAATGCGGCCACCAGGTTGGTGAAGACCCCCGAGTCGGTGAGGCTGTCGCCGAAGAAATAGGCGTTGCTGTATTGCGCCTGGGCGAGACTCGCAGCAAATCCGAGCGCCGCAGCGAATGCAATGCGCGGCACGGCGGGCAGGCGACGCTGGGCAAGACCTCGATTGATTGTCATTCTTCTTCCCCTCCTCATGGGACAAGGGCCATGATCGGGCAATTCCGCCGATCCCCGGCTTACTTGTGGGTTACAGATGACTTACTCAGCGAGCTGTCGGCGCTCGCGGTAAGCTCGAGCAGCCGCTTGGAGAATTCCGCCGCCTTCTTCGGCTCGCCCGCGCGCTCCGCGGCGCGCGCTGCCCCGGCGAAAGCGCGGTAGCGGTTCGGCTCGCGTTGCAGCACGGATTCGAAGTTGCGCAGCGCCGGTTTCGCGTCGCCGGTCTCGAGTTCCAGATAAGCCAGCAGCTCGCGCGCGGGAACCAGCGGTCCCGGCGTGACGACGTGTTTCTCCGTGGCATCCTCGCGATCGGCAGCCTTGCGCAGGATCGCCAGCGCCTTGGCGGGGTCGCCTTCGGCGCGCGCCGCCAGTGCCTGCACGACCTCGGCCTGGATCGCGATCTGCTCGCTCCAATAGGGAACCTTGGTCGCCGCCCCGAGCGCCTGCAGGCGCGCCACCTGCATGCGGGCGCCGGCCGCGTCGCCGCTCATCGCCGCGCCGAGCCCGCGCGCATAAGCGTTGATCGCCTCGGCGAAGGTGTATTTCTTCCAGGGATAGGCATCGGCCGCGGGGAACAGCTCGACCGCGGCGGCCTCCTTCCAGGCCCCCACCTCGAGTGCCAGCCGCGCCGGCATCGCGGCGTAGGCATAGGCGGTCGCCGGATGATCGATGCGGGCCGGATTGCGCAGCGCCTCGCGCACGACCTCGCGCGCCGCGCCATGCTGCCCGAGCTGCAGGTGCGCGTACACCATGTAATCGGATGCATGCCACCGGTCGAAAGACTTGTCGCCTCCCGAGCGCGCCGAGGCGCGGTTGGACTCGATCGACTCCTTCCAGGCGCCCACGCGCGTGAAGATGTGCGAGGGCATGTGCAGCGCATGCGGCGCGTCGGGCGCAATCTTGCCGTAGCGCCGCGCCGCATCCAGGCCCTGCGCCGCGATCGGCGGATAGTCGTAGCTGTGAATGAGATAGTGCGCGACGCCCGGATGCTCCGGCTGCGCCTTGAAGATGGGCTCGAGGATCCGCGTGGCTTTCAGCTGGTTGATGTACTTCTTGTCACCCGGATCGAAGTTCGCCGACAGTATCAGGGCGTACAGCGTCGCCGCTTCCGTGTCCCCGGAATGGCTGCGCATCACCTGCTCCATGGCTGTTTCAAGAGCCTTCGCGCGCGCACGGTGATCGAGCTTGTCCTGGTCCTTGAAGAAGCTCGCCAGCGCGTCGACATAGTCGCGCTCGCGCTGCGATTTGAGCCCGGCGCTGCGCGCGCTGTCGAGGAACCTGCCGCCTTCGCTCAGGGTCGCGGCGGAAATGACCGTGGGCCAGGCAAACGGATTGTTGAGCGCTGCGAGCGTGCGCAGCCAGTGCGCCATGCCGCATTTCGGATCGGCCTGCAGCACGCGCTCGAGCGGCGCCTGCATCTGCGGGAAGGCAAACGAGTGGTAATACGCCATCGCGACGTCGAACTCGCGCTGCGCATCGGCGTTGCATTCGACCTGGAAATGCACCTTGCCGAGCGACGCGCCATTCGCGGCGGCAGGCAATGCTGCGGCAAGCGCCACGGACAGGATCGCAAGTCTGCGTTTCATGATAGGCATCCTCCTCTTCGAAAACTATATCGGATTTGGCTGCCCGAACACAACCCGCCCCGCGTCGCGGTCATATTCCCATCGCTTTGTCTAGCGGCAATCCGCCTGGGCGGCGATCCAGCCGGCGATTTCGGTCACGGCCCTGTCGGCGGCGCGCGCGAGCGCCGCGGCGCCGCTCGCCGCATCCGCGCCGGCATTCGCCTCCTCGACGTTCCAGCCGCGTGCCGCGAGGCGGCCCTTCGGACCGACGAGCGCAGCGTGCAGCTCGAGCCGCGCGTCGCTCGCGCCGGGCGAGGCGAACACCTGGCTGAATTCGTGCAGCTCGACCTCCAGGCCGCACTTCGCCACGCCCTCGCCGGTGGCGCGCAGCAGGTGCTTGCGCAGCAACTCGCCCGGCGGCGCTGCCCAGCGGCTCTGCGAGAACGTGACGAGTTCCGCTGCATTGCGCCAGGCCAGGCGGTAGTGCATCTCCAGCCCGTCGAAGGGCACGACCGAGCGGACCGAAGTCACGCGCACCGCGGGTACGCGTGCCGCGGGCGCCGCGACGCCGAAATCGTAGGTTCTCGGCAGCGGCGCGGCGACGCCGCCTGCGCATCCCGCGGCGATGCCCGCCAGCAGCGTGACGACGGCGCCCTTCACTCGAAACCCGGTTCGCCGGGACCCGGCCTGCCCGGCTGCGGCCCCCACAGCAGGCTTTGCGGACGCCGCTCGAGTTGCTGCACGAGGCCGCTCGCGCGTTGCGCGGCGCGTTCGGTCGAATCCGCCACCGCGTTGATGCGCGGCAGAGTTTCACCCTGCAGCAGGCCCACCGTGCCCTGCGCCTGCGCCGAGAGCTGCCCGAACTGGCCTACCATGGTGCGCGTGTCCTGCAACAGGCGCTCGGCATCGCGCGCGATTTCCGGCAGGCTGCGGGCCGCTTCGCTCATCTGCTGCAGCGAATCGTGCGCCAGGCGCCGCTGGTCCTCGGCGAGCCAGGATTCGGCGCGCGCGATCACTCCCGGCAGCCGTGCCGCGCTCGATTCGAGACTCGCCGCGACGCGCTCGAGCGACGCCAGCGTGCCCGCGATGTGCTTGCGGTTCTCCGGCGTCAGGAACGCGTTCAGGTTCTGCATCAGCTCGCGCGCGTCGCGCACCGCGCCCTCGGCGCCATCGGCCACGCTGTCGAAGAACGATGGCCGCAGCGCGATCTCCGCGGGTGCGCCAGCCAAGCCCTGCGCCGCGCGCGGATCCCTGCCTTCGTCGAGCAGGTGCACGTAGGCAATCCCTGTGATGCCCTCCATGCCGAGCTGCGCGTAGGTGCCGCGCGTCACTGGAATGCCGGGGTCCACCTCGATATCGATCAGGATGCGGCGCGAGTCCTTGGCGTCGAGGCCGATGGCCGCGACGCGCCCTACGCTGATGCCGCGATAGCGCACCTGCGCCTGGGGATTGAGCCCGGTCACCGGCACGCTCGACACCACGCGGTAGGGTTTGCGCTCGACCGGATCGCGCGCCAGCCAGTTCGCCCAGGCAACGATGCCCGCGGTGAGACCGATGACGAACAGACCGGTGAGTAGGGCGAAGGCGCGGCTTTCCATGGCTCCTGCCTCAATCTGAATCCGCGCCGCGGCGGCGCTCCGGGCCGAAGAAATTCTGGATGAAGCGGTGATCCAGCTTGCGCACCGCGGCGATGCTGTCGCAGGCGATTATATGCTGCTCGGCGAGCACGGCGACGCGGTCGCTGAGCTCGTACAGCGGATGCAGGTCGTGCGTTACCATCACCACCGCGAAGCGCTGCTCGGCACGCAGCCGCTTGACCAGGCCGACGAAACGCGCCGTGCGGTCCGGATCGAGCCCCGCGGTCGGCTCGTCGAGCACCAGCAGCTCCGGCGACAGCGCGAGCGCGCGCGCCAGCGCCACCCGCTTCACCATGCCGCCCGACAGGCTCGCCGGCAGCAGCGCGCCGTGCGAGGGGTCGAGCTCGACCTGCGCCAGTTTCGCGTGGACGATGGCGCGGATTTCGTTCTCGCTCAGGCCGCCGCGCTCGCGCAACGGGAACGCGACGTTGTCGTAGACGCTGAGCGCCGAGTAGAGCGCCCCGTTCTGGAACAGCATGCCCATGCGGCGGCGCGCGTCGCGCACCCGCTTCCACTTCGGATCAGTCCACGACACGCCGAAGACGCGCACCGTCCCGGCGTGCGGCTGTTTCAGGCCGAGCATCACGCGCAGCAGCTGCGACTTGCCGCTGCCCGAGCCGCCCACCAGCGCGAGCACCTCGTCGCGCCGCACCGCGAGATTCAGGTCGCGGTGCAGCACCAGCCCCGCCCCTACGGTGTTGACAAGGGCCTCGATCTCGATGACGTGAGCGTTATCCGACATTGCGCAGCAGGATCGCGAACACGGCGTCGAGCACGATCACGGTGGTGATCGCCGCCACCACCGAGCGCGTGACGCCCGCGGCGAGGCTCTCGGTATTCGGCAGCACGCGCAGCCCGAAGTGGCAGGCGACGAACGCGACCGCGAAACCGAACACCGCGGACTTGCCGATGCCGATCCAGAAATTCACCACCTCGACCGCGCGCGGCAGCGCCTCGAGGAAGGCCGCCGGAGCGATGCCGAGCGTGAAGCGCGATACCAGCAGCGCGCCGCCGAGCGCCGCGAGGTCGGTGCAGAAGGTCACCAGCGGCAGCGCCACGGCGAGCGCGATCACTTTGGGCAGGATCAGGCGCACGTTGATCGAGACGCCCATCACGGAAAGCGCCTCGATCTCCTCGGTGACGCGCATCACGCCGAGCTGCGCGGTGATCGCCGAGCCCGAGCGCCCCGCCGCGATGATCGAGGCGAGCATCGGACCGAGCTCGCGCACCACGCCGACGCCGACGATGTTGATCACCAGCAGGTCCGCGCCGTAGCGCTTGAGCTGCAGCGCGGAGAGATAGGTCAGGACGATCCCTACGAGAAAGCCGACCAGCATCGTCACCGGCAGCGCAGTGACGCCCGCACGGAAGATCCCCGCCGAAAGCTCGCGCAGCGGAAAGTCGCGCGGCCGGCGCGTCAGCTCGGCCACGCGGATCGCGAGCAGGCCCAGGCGCACGGTGGCGTCGCGCAGATGGCGGCCGAATTCCAGTGCCGCTTCGCCGATCGCGACCACCGCCCACCAGGGGTCGAACGGCCGCCGCGGCTCCGCGGGAACGAGCAGGCCGTCGCTCGCCTGGTTCAGCAGGATGCGATGGCGCGGCGAAACTTCGACCCGCGGCGCGCCGCGCAGCGCGTGCGCCAGCCACAGCGCGCCGGCATCGTCGAGATCGGCGACCGCGGTGAGGTCCCAGGCGATGTGCTCCGGCGGCTGCCGCTCCAGCTCGGCGAGGCGCTCGGCCAGGTCACGGCGCCGCGTCTTGAGGCTCGCAAAAGTCCACGCGCCGCTCGCGCGCACGCGCGTTCGCACCGGACCCTGCGCGGCAATTTCGACCTCCAGCGCGGCGTCCGGAGTCGGCATGGCGGGCGAGTATACTGCGCGCCCCATGCAGCTGGCCGACATCGGCGCGAACCTCACGCACCCTGCGTTCCGCGACGACCTCGGCGAGGTGCTCATGAGGGCGCGCCACGCCGGGGTGACGACGATCGTCGTCACCGGCACGACGGTCGAAGAAAGCCGCCGCGCCGCCGAGCTGGCGCAGCAGCATGGTCTGTTCGCCACCGCCGGCGTGCATCCGCACCATGCGCGCGAATGCGGTTCCGAGACCCTTGCGGCGCTGCGCTCGCTCGCCGCGCTGCCGCGTGTGGTCGCGCTGGGCGAGTGCGGCCTCGATTTCAACCGCAACTATTCGCCGCATCCCGACCAGGAGAAGTGGTTCGTGGCGCAGCTCGAGTTGGCCTGCGAGCTGGCGATGCCGCTGTTTCTCCACTCGCGCGACGCGCATCCGCGCTTTGCCGACATCCTGCGCGCGCACCGCGGCCGCCTACCCGGGGCGGTCGCGCACTGCTTCACCGGAAACCGCGCCGAGCTGCGGGCCTACCTCGACCTGGATCTGTACGTCGGCATCACGGGCTGGATCTGCGACGAGCGGCGCGGAGCGCACCTGCTGGAACTGTTGCGCGAAATCCCGCGCGAGCGCCTGCTGGTCGAGACCGACGCGCCGTACCTGACGCCGCGCGACCTCCGGCCCCAACCCAGGGCGCGCCGCAACGAACCGGCTTTCCTGCCGCACATCGTGCGCCGCGTCGCGCAGGCGCTCGGCCGGCCGGCGGACGAAGTCGCCGCCGACACCGCGCGCAACGCGCGAGTACTGTTCGCGCTCTAGTCCTTGGTGGCGTCGCCCGGCGGATCCTCGTCGGGATGGCGCATCTGCAGCACTTCGCGCACGACGCCGTCGTCGGAGAACTGCACCCACAGCTTCCAGCGGAAGACCACGTCGAGCAGCTGGTATTCCCAGACCTCGCGTTGCAGGCGCGGCAGGCGCGATACGACGAACGGCGGCCCGAACAACTCGCGCACGTCCTTGCGCGTCGTGCTGCCCGGCACCAGCCGTTGCACGTTCTCCAGGGTCAGGCGCTGTTCGATCCTGCGCAGCAGGCCGTCAGGGCCGATGTACACCGCATACGAATGAAAGCCGAGCGGCCCGCGTGGATACCACCAGATCGAATCGCCCGCGCGCTCCATCTTCTCCGCAGGACGTCCCATGGTCGCCTCGACCTCGGCCGCGGTGGACCTGCCGGGCACCAGGGTCCTGCCATCGTAGGACGCACAGCCGGCCGCCAGCGCGGCGGCGCAGGCCAGGGCAATCACGCACTTTCTCATGGCGCCCTCCTCAGCACTTCGATCACCCGGCGCGCGGGATCGACGCGCACCCAGTCGCCACTACGGACCACGGCGCGCGCATCGGGCTCCCAGCCTTCGGTGATCGGGATGCCCGCAAACACGGCGCCCTGCACCATCACCGGGTTGGTCACGCCGAAGATGAACGCTTTGGGGGCGATTTTCTTCCATTTGATGTCGTAAAAGGCCCAGCCCGCCGCGATCCCGCCTTTCGCGGTCGGGAAGAAGCAGACCTTGTCGACGATGCTGGCGCCCTCGAGTCCATGGCCGGGCCTGGTGATACGGCCCGACCAGCGGTCGAGGTCGTAGCGCGGGCTGAAACCCTCCTCGGACACCAGCGCTTCCCCTTCGACCACTGCGCCGTAGGCGCGCAGCACGCGGATCGCGCTCATCGCAATGCGCCCGAGCAGGCGATCTCCACGCAGTCGCGCGTGCGCCGCAGGATGGTGTTGAAGCGGTGCGCGCCGATGATGTTCACGAGCTTGGCCGAATTCGAGACCAGGTTGCTCCAGCGGTTGGCGGCGCGCATCGGCGAGAGATTCTGCAGGATGTAGAAACACACCCCCTCGAGGAGCGTCGCGCCCGCCTCCTCCAGCGTTTGCGCATAACCGAGCCGGCGCGCCTGCGCCAGCACGCCCGCATTGGTGGTGACGAAACAGCTCGTCCCCGGCGCCAGGCGGCGGCCGGCGAACAGCGCGGCGAGCTGCTTCATCTCGAACAGCGACTGCTGCGGACCCGAAAAAACCACCAGCCGCGCATCGCCATCGCCCAGGTCGGAGCCGCCGTAGACGCGCTCGATATCGGCATCCGTGACGCTGCGGCGCTCGGCGACCGCATTGCCGCCGAGCGCCGCTTCGAGCGACGGCGCTTCGGGCGTGACGCCTGCGAAATGGAACATCCCCATCGACCCGTAACTGGCGAGCGCGGCGCCCAGATGCTTCAGTTCGTCCGCGGCGGGCGTGCGGCCGAAACCGTGGAACACCGGCACCGAGAAGTAGCTTTGGTGCGCCTCACCGACGAGCTTGCCGAGCGCGCCCCAGTCGGCCAGGTCGGCAAGCGCCGCATCGAGCTGCACCGTGAACGTGCCGCGGCGATGCGTGTCCAGGTGAAAGCCGTACTCCGGGGTGCGGCCGGTGAGCGCGGCGGCGAAGGCCGCCGGTCCCGACTCGAAATTGGAGCGCGCGCCGAACACCGAGTTGGCGTAGATCACGGTCCCGGTATCGCCCCAGGCCACGTGCTCGCCGAAGTGCGGCTGGTACACCGTCTGGTAATTGATGCAGGTGTCGGTGGTGACGAAGTCCATGCGCCGCAGGCAGGCAACCAGCTCGCGCTCCTTGGCGACTTCGGCGCCATCCTGACCGAGGCGTTCCCAGTGCGCGAAATCGATGCAGCGCGCGTTGGTGGTCGTAGCCACGGCGCAGCGCGCGCCGAGACCCGCCTGGCCGCGCAGCCATTCGAGGCCGCCGTCGCCCATGACTTCGATGTCGCCCATCATGTGGACGTTGGTCACGCGCACGAAGCGCCGCGCGCCCCAGAAGCGTCCCACTGCCACCTGGTATTCGAGCGCGCGCCGGGCGGCCTCGCCGCGCTCGCCGGCGAGGAGGGCGCGTTCCTCGCGGTCGAAGTCCATCAACCGATGCTCAGGCGCCCTTGCCCGGTTCCGCCGAGAAATACTTCTCGAACTTGCCGGCCTCGTCCTTGTGCGCCTCGGCGTCGGGCGGCGGCGTGCCCTTGCGCGTGATGTTGGGCCACTTGGCCGCGTAATCGGTATTGAGCTTGAGCCACTGTGCGGCCTGCGCATCCGAATCCGGCACGATCGCCTTGGGCGGGCACTCGGGCTCGCACACGCCGCAGTCGATGCACTCGTCGGGATGGATCACGAGCATGTTGTCGCCCTCGTAGAAGCAGTCCACGGGGCACACCTCGACGCAGTCCATGTACTTGCACTTGATGCAGTTCTCGGTAACGACGTAGGTCATGGAGTTTGGGTGCTGGAGAGGGATTCGCTTTGAATTATCGCATTCCCCGACCCGAGTTCAGCCGATAATTCGCCATGGACATCACGGCGGTCAATTTTCAACGCGAGGTCGTCGAGGACTCGAAAACCATCCCGGTGCTGGTGGATTTCTGGGCGCCCTGGTGCGCGCCCTGCCGCGCGCTCACCCCGGTGCTGGAAAAACTCGCCGCCGAGTATGCCGGCCGCTTCAAGCTGGTCAAGATCAACTCGGACGAAAGCAGCGAGCTCGCCGCGGCCTTCGGCGTGCGCTCGATCCCCGAGGTCATGCTGTTCCGCGACGGCAAAGCGGTGGCGCATTTCCTCGGCGCCCTGCCCGAGGGCCAGGTGCGCGCGTTCATCGACAAGCAGCTGCCGCCGCCGCAGCTCGCGCTCGCGGCACAGGCGATCGGGGAAGGACGCCTCGACGAGGCCGAGCGCTTGCTGGCGCAGGTGAAATCGAACATCGACTGGGACGCGCGCGTCGCGACCCTGCAGCAGGCAATCGGCTTCGCACGCTCCGGCGGCAGCGAGCCCGATCTGGCCGCCCGCGTCGCCGCCGATCCGGCGGACCACGCATCCCGCCTTGCGCTGGCAGGATTGCACGCCTCGAAGCACCGTTACCGCGAAGCGCTCGACGAGCTGCTGGAAATCGTGCGGCGCGACAAGACCTGGAAGGACGGCGCGGCGCGGCTGCAGATCCTGGAGATCTTCAATCTTGCCGCGGCCGATGCCGCGCTGGTCTCGGAATACCGGCGCAAACTGGCCAGCGCGCTTTACTGAAGCACGAAGTCGAAGGCGGCCTGCAGCGCGCCCTTGCCGCGCCCGGTCTTCGCCACCAGCCGCGCCGGCGCGGCGGAATCGCCGAAGTAGATCTGAGTCGTGAGGACCCGCCCGCCCGCAGCGCCCTGCACCTTGACGTGAATGTGCCGGGGTCGCCCAGGATACAACCCGGGCATTACGGTCTCCACCCGGTAGCGTCCTTCAGCATCGGCGCGTAGTTGCCCGCGATAACGAAACCCGGCGTTGTCGTACTCGCCGCGCTCGTCCGCCTGCCAGAAATCGAGCAGCGCGTTCGGCAGCGGCTCGCAGTCCCGGGCGAGGACCCGGCCGGTCAAGACCAGGCGCTCGGCTTTGGTCCCGGCTTCTGCCAGCGAAGCGCGCAGCGGCGCACCCGCCTTGTAGAACGGGCCTTCGGCGTCGCGCGGGGTCGGTGCGCCGCAGGACGGCTGTGCCGAAGCGCCGAAGGAGACCGCGAGCGCACCGATTATCGTCGCAATGCGGAGCATCAGTGCCCGGGCGTCTCGCACAGCGCGGCCAGATTGGCGAGCGATTTCTCGAATCCGGATTTCAGCTTGCGTTGCATGAACAGCCTGAACATCAGCTTCACGAAAAAATTCCCGCGCACGTAGAACTGCATCGTCAGCTCGGTCGCGTCGCCGGCCGTTTTCTGCAGCAGGTACCGGCATGCGGCCATTTTCCGGGTATCGGTCTCCCACAATTCCATCGTCCGGTCGGTAACCTTGACCGAGCTGGTCACCAGCTCCGGGTCGTTGCCTTCGCGCACGCAGACGTGGTGGGCCCCGACGAAGTTGCTCTGGTCTTGGCCCATCTCCACGCGCTTGACGCCTTCGATCCACTTCATCCGTCCGGGGAGGTCGGTCAGCGCCGCGAATACCTTGGGCGCCGGCGCGCCGATGGCCTGCTGCAGCTCCAACACGAGCTGCGGATTCTCCAGCACGAACGGCTTCGGCGGCTCGACCCTTACCTCACTGCGGTAGCGTCCGAGCGTCATGTAGCGGTAGGCGACTTCGCCGATTTCGTCGTAGCGGTCGGCGCCGTCCATGAAGAGCGCTGCCTGAGTTCCGCCGTCGGGCGCTGCCAGTTCACGGGTGAGCAGCAGGTACTCGCGATCGGGCACCGAGTTCTTGAGCAGGCGGTGCGCGACGATGATGTCCTTGCCGATGAACTTGACGTGGTCCTTGATCCGCATCGCGTTCGCCGGGCCGGCGTGGGCGACGATTTTCAACGTCAGGCCGCTCGCGCCCGCGCAGGCGCCGCACTGGCAGACCCGGGACTGCTCGACTTTTTGCAGCAGCGTATGGAAGGCGATGAACATGCTGCGCGCCTGCTTGACGAAATCGTCGACCGGAGGCGGCGCGCCAGTGCGGTAGAAGAGGATCGCGTCGCCTTCGAATTCCGAGACTGTCAAGCCGAGGGAATTTGCGTCGACCAGCGTCTCCAGCAGCCCCTGGATGATGTGCTGGCTGTGGCTGATCTCGGTTTCGGAGACGAATTTCGTGTAGCCGCTGATATCGGGAATGAAGAACAGGACATTGCCGGTCGCCGGGTCCATGCTTGCCTCCGCTTTCCCTGCCGCTATTTCTTCTTCGCCAGCGCGGCTTCGGGCGGGATTTCCTTCCCGGCCGCGACAACGTAATGGATGTCGAATGCCACATTCGAGTTGACGAAGCCCGAGCAGGCGGACACGCAACGGAACTGGTGGACGTGCTTGCCGGGCGTCATGGCGAATCCGCCAGGCCCCACCAGGGTCGCGCCTACGACCACCGCAGCGTGTCTCACGGGCTCCCTCCTCCTAAGGTAGATGAGGCAGGAATCTTGCTCGCGCCGGCGGCGGCCTGCAACTTGAGCAGGCTGGTCAAGCTCCGGGTTGTGGCCCCGCATGCCAGCCGCGGCTCAGAGCAGCTTGGTCATGAAGGCACTGTGCGGGTCTTCGACGCAGTTCGCGAACGGCGAACAGTACGTGAAACCGAAGCTCGCATAAAAACGTTGAGCGGACTCAAACGCCTTCATCGAGTATGGAACTTCGGGAAAGCTACGCTTTCAATCTCAGCAGCCGCACCGCGTTCTCCTTCATGATCAGCGGCCGCACCTCGGGCTTGATCGGCAGCTTCTCGAAGTCCGCGATCCAGCGATCGGGCAGGATCACCGGGTTGTCGCTCCCGAAGAGCACCTTGTTCTTCAGCAGCGTATTGGCATACTGGACCAGCTTCGCCTCGAAATACTTCGGCGACCAGCCGGAAAGATCGATGTAGACGTTCGGCTTGTGCAGCGCCACCGAAAGCTGCTCCTCCTGCCACGGCACCGCCGGATGCGCGAGCACGATCGGCATATCCGGAAAATCCGCGGCGACGTCGTCGAGATACATGGGATTGGCGTACTTGAGCTTCAACCCGCCCCCGCCCGTCATCCCCGCCCCGATGCCCGTCTGCCCGGTGTGGAACAAAGCCGGCAACCGCGCCTCCGCAATCACTTCGTAAAGTGGGTAGACGTCCCGGTCGTTGGGAAAGAACCCCTGGATGATGGGGTGGAACTTGAATCCCTTCACCCCGAAGTCCTTGATCAGGCGTCGCGCCTCGCGCACACCCATCCTGCCGCGCGCCGGGTCGATGCTGGCAAAGGGAATCGCGACGTCGGCGTGCTCGTGCGCGGACTCGGCCACCTCCTCGTTGGAGATGCGCTTGATGCCCATGCCGCGCTCCTGGTCCACGGTGAAGACGACGAACGCCATCTTGCGTTCGCGGTAATAAGCCGCCATCTGCGCGATGGTCGGATGTTTCGCCGTGTAGCGGAAATAACGGCCGCGCGCCTCGAGCGCCTCGGCTTCGGCCTCGTCCGGCAGCATCCGCGTCGACATTTCGGCGTGGGTGTGGATGTCGATCGCGACCAAGCTATCGAGATTCATGGCGTGCTCCTGATAATGCGCGGGTCGGGCGGCTCAGCGTACAGCGCCTCGACCAGCGCGGCGCGCGCTTCGAGCACCGCGCGCTGGTTGATCGAACCCTTGTCGGTAATCTCGCCCGCGTCGATCGAGGGCGGCGCCTCGAGCAGCAGCACGCGCGTAATGCGATTGGAAGTTCCGGTGCTGTCGCGCGCCAGCCCCTCGAAAATCTCGCGCAAGCGCGCGCGCCGGGCTTCGGCGTCGAGAGCGGCGCAGGCGGCGAGGTTCGGAAACACCAGCGCGCCGACCTCGTCGCGGCCGTGCCCGGTGATGACGACGTCCTGGATAAACGGCGCCCCGGCGGCGATCACGCCTGCGCGCAACGGCCCCACGCTCACCCAGGTGCCGGTGGTGAGCTTGAAGTCCTCGGTCAGGCGCCCGTCGAACTCCAGTCCCTGCTGCGGGTCTTCGGGATCGAGGAAGCGCATCGCGTCGCCGGTGCGGTAAAAGTCTTCCTCATCGAACGCGGCGCGCGTCAGCTCCGGCTGCCGCCAGTACCCGGGCGTGATACTCGGGCCGCGAAAGCGCGCCTCCAGCTTGTCGTTCACCGGTGCGAGCTTCATCTCGAGACCGTCCACCGGCAGCCCCACGGTGCCGGCGCGCGCAGCGCCGCGGTTGGTGCTCATGGCGAAGGGCGCCGTCTCGGTGGCGCCGTAGCCGGTGATCCAGAGGATGCGTTCGCCGCAGGTCTCGAGCGCGAGCTCGTCGTAGGCTTTCCACACCGGCTGCGGCAGCACGGCGGCCGCGTACTGAATCAGCCCCAGCCGGCTGAAGAACGTCTTGCGCAGCGTCGCGTCGTTGCGCAAATAAGGCAGCAGCGCCTCGTAGCCGCGCGGCACGTTGAAGTAGATCGTGGGAGAGACCTCGCGCAAATTGCGCACCGTGTGCTCGATCAGGCCGGGCAGCGGCCTGCCGCCATCGATGTAGAGCGTGCCGCCGTTGTAGAGAGTGATGCCGATGTTGTGGTTGCCGCCTGCGGTATGGTGCCAAGGCAGCCAGTCGACCAGTACCGGCGGCGCCGCGGCGAGGCTGGGCAGCGCCTGGGCGAGCATCTGCTGGTTGCTGCAAAGCATGCGCTGCGTGTTGATCACGGCCTTGGGCTGTCCGGTAGAGCCCGAAGTGAACAGGAACTTCGCGATCGTGTCGGGTCCGGTCCCGGCGTGCGCCGCATCCACCTGTGCCGTTGCAGGCGTAGCCTCGAGTTTCGCGAACTCCCTGCCGAGCACCCTTTCGGTCGATTTCGGGATCGCGGCATCGATCGCTTTCGCGAACCGATCGGCGTCGGAGGCAAACACCAGGCCTGGAGTTGCGAGCGAGATGATGAAGCGAAGCTTGGCGTGATCGGTCGATACGAGCGAGTACGCCGGCGAGACCGGCGCGCAGGGCACCCCCACGTGCATCGCCGCGAGCAGCAGCAACAGGTGCTCGATGCCGTTCTCGGACAGGATCGCTACCGGCCGTTCCACCGAAAGCCCGCGCTCGAGCAGCGCCTGGGCGATGCGGCGTGCGCGCACATGCGCATCGCGGTACGTCAGCGTCCGCCAGTCGCCGCGCGCATCGCGCTGTGCGGCGAGGATCCGATCCGGCGCCTCGGCGGCCCAATGCGCGAGGCGCTCGGTGAGATTTCGCGGAAACGGTCCGAGGACGTGCGGCGAGCGCAGGACCACCGCGCCATCGCCGCGCCGCGTCACTGCGATGTCGTCCGGGCCGAGCGGCACCCAGCGTACCGGCGTCGCGCTCATCCGGCGAGCTTGTTGAGCAGCCGCAGCAGCTCGCGCCGCTCGGCGGCGCCCAGCACGGCCGCGCGGCGCCGATCCTCCGCTGCCACCGTGCGCTTCATCTTCCGCACCAGGTCTGCGCCATTCGCGGTGAGGTGCAGCCCCCAGGCGCGTCCGTCGCCGGGCCTGCGCCGGCGCTCCACCAGCCGCCTCGCCTCGAACCAGTCGGTGAGCGTCATCGCGCCCGAGCGTGCGATGCCGAGCACGTTGCCGAGGGTGCTCTGGCTGATTCCCGGATTGGCGCCCACCACCACCAGCGCGGTGAACCGCGGCGGCGTGATCTCCAGCCCGCGCGTCGCCGTGTCGAAGGCGAGGAACATGGCCACCTGCGCCCGGCGCAGCGCGTAACCGAGCAGATCGTCGAGCACGTCATAGTCGAGACCCGTCACCCGCTCGATCGGCGCGAGCGTGCGCGGGCGGTACGGTGCGGGCCGCTTGGGCGTCATTGACCGCACAATTGTAATGGTCTATAACAGTCACACCAAGAGGAGACACAAATGACGCAGCGCATCAATCGCCGCCAATTCAATCGCACGGTCGCGACCCTGGGGGCCGCCGCAGCGCTCGCTCCGTTCGGCATCGTCCGGGCGCAGGCTACGAAGCTCAAGGTCGGCGTGCTGCTGCCGCGTTCGGGCGTGCAGGGCCTCATCGGGCAGTCGTGCCAGCGGGGCGCCGATCTGGCCCCCGGCGTGATCAAGGACATGCTCGGAGTCGACATCGAGCTGATGAACGCCGACACCGAGACCAAC
>Ga0155946_1029_pt1 | contig 16054 bp, 16 predicted proteins | sample RifCSPlowO2_02_FD_107600 | JGI IMG/M metagenome (GOLD analysis project Ga0155946, IMG submission 107600) | Betaproteobacteria bacterium RIFCSPLOWO2_02_67_12
GTACGGGGTGAAGCCGGCCGATGTCCTGCCCGATGGCGCCGGATTGTGGGTATTGGCTGGACACAAGAAGGAAGACTACAAGCTGGCTGCCCGTTTTGTGGCCTTCATGATGCGGCCTGAGGTGCAGAAGGAGTGGGTGCACGCCACCAGTTACCTGCCGATGACGCCGGTGGCGGTGACGGCGCTACGCGATTCGGGTATTCCCCAGCATTTGCTGGACGCGGCGCAAAAGCGCCTATCGGTGTCGCGCAAGGGCAGCACGCGCGCCAAGCACGGGCCGAGCGCGCGGCGCTTCAAGGCGCAGCCGGTGCGCCACTGGGACCACTGGCTGCACGAAAATCCCGACCTGCCTTGTACCCATGTGATCGCCTGCGACGCTGCGGGCGCGAAGCGGATCGATCTCACCCCCGCTGCGCGGAGCGAATTCGCGATCGAGCCGGCATTCGATGTCTCGGCGGACGGACGGCATGCCGCAGTGACGCGCCTGACGCCGGGCAAGGACCGCGAACTGGACACGACGCTCCTCGTCGTAGAGCTCGATTCCGGGGCGAGTCGCGTCATCGGCGCGGCGGACAACGTCAACTTCGACGCGCCCGCGTTTTCGCCGGACGGCCGCTTCATCGCTACGACGCGCCTGACGCGCAGCCCGGTCGTTGCGATGCGTCCGCTCGCCACGATCGTCGATGTAGCGAGCGGCGAGCTGCGCGAGCTGGCCGCGGGGTGGGACCGCTGGCCGATGGTCGCGGCCTGGAGCGAGGATGGGCGGCAACTGATCGTCACCGCCGACGACGAAGGCCAGGTGCCGGTATTCCGCATTGCGCTCGCCGATGGCAGCGTAGAGCGCATCACCGCGACCGAAGCCGGCGGCGTGCATTCGAACCTGGTGGTGCTCGCCGACGGCCGCATTGCGGGCATCCGCTCTACGCTACTCGATGCGCCCGAATGCTTCGTGGTTGACTCGCAACCGGCGTCGGTGCCCAGGCCGCTGGCGCGCCTGTCGGGTTTCGAGGGCGCACAGGGCTGGGCCGAGGTGGAGAGCCTGCGCGTCGCGTCCACCGACGGCACGCCGATCCACAGCTTTCTGCTGAAGCCGAAAGTTGCAGGCGCAGCACAAGCCGCGCCGCTGCTGTTCTGGATTCACGGCGGACCGATCGGCATGGACCAGGACGGGTGGCATTGGCGCTGGAATCCGCTGCTGATGGTGGCGCAAGGCTACGCCGTCGCCCTGCCGAACCCGCGCGGCTCTACCGGATTCGGGCAGGCCTTCGTGCAGGGTATCTGGGGCAACGTCTGGGGCGAGCAGTGCTACCGCGACCTGATGGCGGTCGCCGACGCGCTCACCGCGCGCGCCGACATCGATGCCGGCCGCACCATGGCGATGGGCGGCTCGTTCGGCGGCTACATGACCAACTGGATCGGCACCCAGACCGATCGCTTCAGGTGCCTGGTGACGCACGCCAGCATCGCGACGATGGCGCAATTCACCGGCGTGACCGATCATCCGGCGTGGTGGTACCTCGAAATGGGCGGCGAGAATCCCTACGCCGACAGGGAGCGCTTCGACCGCTACGCGCCGATCCGGCAGGTGCAGAACTGGAAGTCGCCGGTGCTGATCATCCACGGCGAGCAGGACTACCGCTGCCCGGTCGGCGAAGCGCTCAACCTGTTCGAGGCGCTGCAGTACCACGGCGTGCCGAGCGAGCTGCTGATCTTTCCGGACGAGAACCACTGGATCCTGAAGCCGCGCAACATCGTGGCATGGTACGGGGCGGTGCTGGAGTTCATCGCGCGCCACCTGACGCGCTGAAGGCACTACGATCCGCCTGGCGGCCGAGCGCCTCGCGGATCACGCGGATCAGCTCGGCGCGGTCTTCGGTCTTGCGGTCGCCGAGCCGCTCCCTGGCGCCGAGGTCGGCGAGCCATTGCTGGCGCGCAGCGGTGGCGCGCGCCATGACCGGTTCGAGACCGATGCCTTCCAGGGTCTGCGCCACTTCGCGCATCTCGGCGGCGCGCCGCCGCCCGTGGCTCATCACGCGCTCGATGAGGTAGCCCGAGAGCTTCTCCCAGTCGAGCGTCGGAAACGTCTCCTTGAGGGACGCCAGCACGCGCTCTTCGACGCGATATTCGCTCGCCGCCAGCATCGACTCGAGCATCAGCGCTTCGAGCCCCTTGATCATGATCGAGCGGAACATCTTGATTGCCGAAGCTTGGCCGACTTCGGCCGAGACCTGCTCAGCCTTCATGCCGAGGGCTGTTGCAGCGGCGACGAACGCAGCGGCGCCGGGACCGCCGGCGAGGCACGGCACCTTGTGCAGGTAAGGCGCCACCGGCGCCATCACGGCGACATCGACATAGGCCGCGCCGGTCGGCGCGATGCGCGCTGCGGTTTCGATCTTGCGCTGCGGCGACACCGAGTTGATGTCGAGGAACAGCTGTCCCTTGGCAAGGCCCGGCAGGCAGGATTGGGCCGCCTCGAGGCTCGAGCTTGCGGTCACGGCGAGGAACACCAGATCGGCACCGCGCACCGCATCGACATGGTCGCGCGCGGCGGCGACGCCGAGTGCGTCTGCCGCGCCTTTGAGCCGGCCTTGGTTCGCCGCGTCGTCGAACAGGATGTCGTAAGTACGGATGCGCAGCGCATGCTCGGCGAGCAGTCCGCGGCTGATGGCCTGGCCGGCTTCGCCGAAACCGATGAATGTGACGTTCATTCCTGTCTCCCCGATTAGTTTGGCACAATCCGCAAACGATGAACGTCAGCGAAGTCATGATCCAGTACCTTGCTGCGGCCGGCATCCGCCACGTCTTCGGCTATCCGGGCGATCCGTCGGTCGAATTCATGGAAGCCGCGCGCCGCAACGGCCTCGAATTCGTGCTCGGGCGCCGCGAGGGCACGGCGGGCCTGATGGCGCAGGCCTACGGCACGCTCACCGGAAGGCCGGGCGTGTGCCTGTCCACGCTTGGTCCGGGTTCGTCCAATCTGGTCAACGCGGTGGCGAATGCGTGGCTCGATCGCGTGCCGATGCTCGCGATCTCGGGCCAGATCGAGGGCAAGCGCGAGCCGTTTTTCACCCACCAGGTGCTCGACCACAATCGGATCTTCTCGCCGGTGAGCAAATGGACCACGGTCGTGCGCCCCGATGCCGTAGCCACCCAGATGCGCAAGGCCTTGCGCATCGCGATGGCCGAGCGGCCGGGATCGGTCCATCTTACCACCGCTGCGGACGTCGTTGGCGCGCCCGCGAGCGACGACCGGATCGCGCTGGCGCCGACGGCGGAGCACCGCTCAGTGCAGGTGTTCGCGACTTCCGGCGTGGATGCCGATCCGGTGAAGCAGTTGAGGAATGCCCGGCGCCCCGTTGTGCTCGCGGGGATTTCGGCGTTGCGCGCCGGCGCCACCGCCGCGCTGGTGCGGTTTGCCGAAACGATCGGCTGCCCGGTGGTCGTGTCTCCGATGGCCAAGGGCGTGATGCCCGAGGACCATGCGCTTTATGCGGGCACGCTCGACATGGCGTGCAATCAGCATGTCTGGAAGTTCCTCAAGGGCGCGGACCTGCTGCTGTGCGCGGGCTTCGACGCGGTGGAGTTGATCAAGCCCTGGTCGCTCGCGGTGCCCACGCTGCACATCGACAGCACGCCGAACACCGATCAGATCTACCCGGCCCAGATCGAGCTGGTCGGCCCGATCCCGGGCATCCTCGATGCGCTCGCCGACGCCTGCGGCGCGCTCGGGCGATGGAGCGAAGCCGAGGTCGCAGCGCACCGCAGCGGCCTGCGGGAGGCGTATTACGCCGGCCGCGTCGCCGGCAAGCTCAATCCGACCGACGTGATCGACGTGGTGCGCGCGGCGCTGCCGCGCGACACCGTCGCCGCCACCGACGTGGGCTCGCACAAGCTGCTGGTGGGGCAGGGATGGACCACTCATGCGCCGCGCACGCTGCTGATGACGAACGGCCTGTCTTCGATGGGCTATTCGCTGCCCGCGGCGATCGCGGCAAAGATCGTGCATCCGCGGCTCCCGGTGGTGAGCTTCATCGGCGACGGCGGCTTCGCCATGGTGCAGGGCGAACTGGGGCTGGCAGCGGCACTGAAGATCGATCCGGTGGTGATCGTTTTCTGCGACGGCAGCTTGAACCGCATCGAACTGAAGCAGCGCAAGCGCAACTACCCGAGCTGGGGCACCCTGATCGAGCCGGTGGACCTGGCGCAACTGGCGCCGGCGATGGGCTGCGACGGCGTGATGGTGGATAACGCTGCCGCGCTGCAGGACGCGCTTTCGCGGCGTGCGCCTGGGCGACCGCTCGTGATCGGCGCCGCGATCGACCCCGCGCAGTACGCTGCGCAATTCTGAATCGGAGAAAGCCAAATGACGCGAATCCTCGCCACGGCCATGGCCGTCCTGTTGTCACTTTGCGCGCAGGCGCAGAACTGGCCGGCGAAACCGATCCGCCTGGTGGTGCGCAGGGCCGGGATCAAGGCGAACTGAGAGCGATGAAGATGCAGGATTGGGATGTGATCGTGGTGGGCGCCGGCAACGCGGCCTTCTGTGCGGGGCTCGCGGCGCGCGAAACGGCAGCGCGGGTGCTGGTGCTCGAGCGCGCGCCGCAGGAGGAATCGGGCGGCAATTCGCGCTTCACGGCGGGCGCGATGCGCGTCGCCTACAACGGCGTAGAGGACCTGCGCCGCCTGATGCCGGATCTGACCGACGACGAAGTCGCGCGCACCGATTTCGGCACCTATACCGAGGAGCAGTTCCTCGACGACATGGGCCGCATCACGCAGTACCGCTGCGATCCCGATCTCACCGAGATCCTCGTCAAGCGCAGCTTCGAGACGCTGCTCTGGATGCGCGCGAAAGGCGTGCGCTTCGCGCCGATCTGGGGGCGCCAGGCATTCAAGGTGGATGGCAAGTTCAAGTTCTGGGGCGGGCTTACGGTCGAGGCCTGGGGCGGCGGGCCGGGCCTGGTCGAGGCGCTCACCGCGGCGGCGAGGAAGAACGGCATCGAGATCTGGTACTCGTCGCCGGCGATGGCGCTCATCCATGACGACGCCGGCGTGCGCGGCGTGCGCGTGCGGCGCGAAGGCAAGACCGTGGAAGTGCGCGCCAAGACCGTGGTGCTCGCGGGTGGCGGCTTTCAGGCCAGCCCGGAATGGCGCGCGCGCTATCTCGGCCCGGGCTGGGATCTGGCCAAGGTGCGCGGCACGCGCTTCAACACCGGCGACGTGATCCGCATGGCGCTCGACGCGGGCGCCGCGGCGGCGGGCCACTGGTCCGGCTGCCACGCGGTCGGCTGGGAACGCAACGCGCCCGAATTCGGCGACCTCGCCGTGGGTGATGCGTTCCAGAAGCACTCGTATCCGTTTGGCATCATGCTCAACGCCACCGGGCGGCGCTTCGTCGACGAGGGCGCGGATTTCCGCAACTACACCTACGCCAAGTACGGGCGCGTGATCCTCGAGCAGCCGGGACAGTTTGCCTGGCAGATTTTCGATGCCAGGGTCAAGCACCTGCTGCGCGACGAGTACAAGATCAAGCAGGTCACCAGGCGGGTCGCGAATACGCTGGAGGCCCTCGTGCTTCAACTCGACGACGTCGACGCGGCGGCGGCGCTGGTGGAGATCCAGCGCTACAACGCCGCGGTGAGAACCGAGATCCCGTTCAACCCCACAGTCAAGGACGGGCGCTGCGCGCAGGGCCTCGCGGTGCCGAAATCGAACTGGGCCAACGTGCTCGATGCGCCGCCTTTCGAAGCCTACGCGGTCACCTGCGGCATCACGTTCACGTTCGGCGGGTTGCGCATCAATACCGATGCCCAGGTGATCTCTACCGAGGGCACGCCGATCCCCGGCCTGTATGCGGCGGGCGAGCTGGTCGGGGGGATCTTCTACTTCAACTACGCGGGCGGCAGCGGCCTCACGAATGGCTCGGTGTTCGGGCGCATCGCGGGCACCAACGCGGCCCGCGGCGGGCGCTGAGCGCAGGCCCGCCGGTGGGTTTTCTTTCGGCCCGCGTCGCGCGCACCCGGATCTCCGCTTCGGCCGTGGCGGCGCAGCGGGCGCGCGAGCTGCGCGCGGCCGGCGTCGACATCGTCGAGTTGGCGCAAGGCGAACCGGACTTCAATACGCCGGACCACGTCATGGATGCAGCGTACCGCGCGATGCGCGCCGGGCAGACGCATTACACGCAGGTCGACGGCACGCCCGAGCTGAAAGCGGCCATCGTGGAGAAGTTCCGCCGCGAGAACGGCCTTGTCTGCAAGCCGGAGAACATCTCGGCGGGGGCGGGCGGCAAGCAGGTGCTGCACAACGCGCTCATGGCGACGCTCGACCCGGGCGACGAAGTGCTCATTCCGGCGCCCACGTGGGTGGCGTATGCCGACATGACGCACTATGCGCAGGGCACGCCCGTCTGGGTGCCGACTCGCGCAGAGAACGGCTTCAAGCTGCAACCCGCCGAACTCGAGGCGGCGATCACGCCGCGCACGAAATGGCTGATGCTCAATTCGCCGTCGAACCCGACCGGCGCCGTCTTCAGCGCCGGGGAATTGGGCGCGCTCGCGGCGGTGCTCGAGCGTCACCCGCAGGTGTGGACGATCGCCGACGACATGTACGAGCACATCCTGTACGACGGACGCCGCTTCGCGACGCTTGCCGTCGTTGCGCCGCAGCTCGCAGCGCGCACGCTCACCGTAAACGGAGTTTCGAAAACCTATGCCATGACCGGCTGGCGGCTCGGCTATGCGGCGGGTCCCGCAGAGCTGATCCGCGCCATGGCGCGCCTGCAGGCGCAGAGTTCGCTCAACCCGTCCTCAGTCAGCCAGGCTGCCGCGGTCGCGGCACTCAACGGACCGCAGGAAATCGTCGCGCAGCGATGCGCGGAATTGCAGGCGCGCCGCGACGCGATCCTGCCGCGCCTCGCCGCGATTCCGGGGCTTGCCTGCACCGAGCCGCACGGCGCGTTCTATTTCTACGTCTCCTGCGCCGGCTGGCTCGGCAAGCGCACGCCGCAGGGAAAGGCGCTCGCGGACGACGCCGACGTCACGGCCTACCTGCTCGAATCCGGTGTCGCGCTGCCCAATGGCGCCGGCTACGGCCTGTCGCCGTATTTCCGCGTTTCGTTCGCCTCGTCGCTGACCAACCTGCACGAGGCGTGCGCGCGCATCGACGCCGCGGCGCGCAAGCTCGACTGAGGGTTGAGCGGTGGCCGTGCTAGACTGAAAACATTGTCGTACAACGTAGGTGGCGCGATGGCTGTAACCAGTGTGCGCTTGTCCGAGGAACTGGAGCGGAAGCTGACGAGCGCGGCAGAACGCGCGCGTCGAACGAAATCCTGGCTGATCAACGAGGCGGTGCGGGATTATCTGGACCGGATGGGCCAGGACGAGCGGCGCTGGGCGGACACGCTCGAGGCGCTGGCTTCGGTCAAGGCGGGACGGGTGATCGCCGGTGACGACATGATGGAGTGGATCGCATCCTGGGGTAAGAAGGCGGAGAAGAAACCGCCGCGATGAAGCTGGTATTTTCGCGCGAGGCACGTGACGACTTCGTGCGCCTGAGAACATTCATCGCGGAGCATGATGCTGCTGCCGCCGAACGCATCGCGCGCGCTTTGGTCCAGGGAATCGGGCGGTTGACGCGCCACCCGCGGCTCGGAAAGCGGGTCGCCATCGCGCCGGAGGAGTTTGCACCGGACGAAATCCGGGACTGGCTGGTGTCCGCCTATGTGGTCAGATACCTTGTGTTGGGCGACCGGGTCGTCGTACTGCGCATCTGGCACGAGAAGGAGGATCGTCCGTGACCCGGGTGGTGCAGCACCTTGCGGACTGGGTCGAGCGATATCGAACCCAGCCGATCGCGGCCGAAGTCCTGCATCACGCCAAGCGCGCGGTAATCGACTGGCACGCGGCGCTTTACCCGGGCGCCACTCGCGACCGTGACCACGTTTTCTGCCGGATTGCAGCAGGCATTCCGCATGGATTCGATGTCCAAGCCGCTGCACGCGGGCCGCGCGGCGGATGCCGGCGTCACCGCTGCGCTCGCCGCGGCCGAGGGCGTCACCGGCTCGCTCGACGTGATCGACGGCGACTCGGGTTACGGCCGCGCCATGTCCGACGGCCCGGACTGGGAGCGGGCGCTCGCCACGCTCGGGTCCGATTTTCACATCACGCGGATGACCTTCAAGAACCACGCCTGCTGCGGACACACTTTTGCCGCGATCGACGGCGCGCTCGCGCTCAAGGCGAGCATGGGGGTCGGGGCAGAGGACATCGAGCGGGTGCGCATCGGCACCTACCAGGCGGCGCTCGACGTTGCGGGTTACGAGGATCCGCGCACGCCCGCCGAGGCACGCTTTTCGCTCAAGTACGTGGTGACGACGGCGCTCACGCATGGCAGCGTGCGCCTTGCCGCCTTCGAGCCGGCGCGGCTGGGAGATACCGCAACACGCGATTTGATGCAGGCCATTGAAGTTGCGCTCGATTCCGGGCTCGACGCCGCTTTTCCGAGGCAACGCGCGGCGCGCGTGGCGATCACGACGCGCGGCGGCGAGAGCGAACAGCTCCTGCAGCCGACGCGCATCGGCGACCCCGACGCGCCGCTCTCCGACGCCCGGCTCGAGGACAAGTATCGCGAGTTGGCAATTCCCGTGATCGGCGAGGTGCAAGCCGAAGCACTCCTGCAGCGGCTATGGCGGCTGGAGGAGGCGCCATCGCTGAAAGGCTGAGGCTCGCCCGGGCGCGCCGGCTACCGCTAGAATTTCTCCCGTGCGAATCGCCATTCTCGGCGCCGGACCGGCCGGCCTGCTGTTCTCGCTGCTCGTCAAGCGGCGTTTTCCGCGCTGGAGGGTCGAGGTCTTCGAGCAGAATCCGCGCGACGCCACCTTCGGCTTCGGCGTGGTGTTTTCGGAGGGCGCGCTGGCGTTCCTGGAGCGCGACTGCGCCGACCTCTACCGCCAGCTCCTGCCGCAGATGCAGGCGTGGCCCGTGCAGCGCATCGTGCATCGCGGCGAGGCGGTCGACATCGACGGCAACGGCTTCTCGGCGATCGCGCGCCTCGAGCTGAACCGTTTCCTGCAGGACCTGTGCGCGGCGGCCGGCGTGGCGATCGAGTACGGCAGGACGATCGACACGCTGGAGGCGCTCGGCAGGGCCGACCTCGTGGTCGGCGCCGACGGGCTCAATTCGCTCGTGCGCCGCTCGCTCGAGGCGCAGTTCCAGCCCCACACCGAATGGCTCGGTAACCGCTTCGCCTGGTACGGTACGCCGCGGCGCTTCGACTGCCTCACGCTCACCTTTCGCGAGAGTGAGCACGGCGCATTCGTCGCGCACCATTACCGCTACAGCCCGCAGATGAGCACCTTCATCGTCGAGTGCGATGCCGCGACCTGGCAGCGCGCGGGGTTCGAGCGCATGAGCGACGCCGAGTCGCGCGATTATTGCGAGGGCGTGTTTGCGGCCGATCTCGGCGGGCAGGCCCTGGTTTCCAACCGGTCGATCTGGCGCCAGTTCCCGATCCTGCACAACCGCAACTGGATCGCGAGCGCGGCGCCGTCGACGCCGGCGGTGCTGATCGGCGATGCGTTGCGCACGATGCACTTCTCGATCGGCTCGGGAACGCGGCTCGCGTTCGAGGACGCGATCGCGCTGGACCGGGCGTTCGACGAGTGCGGCGATGACAGCGCCGCCGCGCTCGCGGCCTTCGAGCGCGAGCGCCGCCCGGTGGTGGAGAAACTGTTCGCCGCGGCGAACCGCAGTTCGTACTGGTACGAGACGTTTGCGGAGCGCATGCGCCGCTGCGACGCGCGCGGGCTGGCCTACGACTACATGACGCGCAGCGGGCGCATGAGCGAGGCGCGGCTGCGCGAAATCGCGCCGCGGTTCATGCAGGCGCTCGACACAAGGTCCTGATCAGGGCTGGTGCAGCGTCAGCCCCGGCACCGTGGCGAAGTGCTGATCGAAACTGAATAGCGGCATTCGGTGCTGCTTCGCCAGCGCTGCGATCCACAGATCGTTGCTCGGGATCGGAGTGCCTTGTCTGCGCAGTGCCGCGAAAGTATCGGCGTAGTGCTCCGCGGTCTTTGCGTCGGGCTTCAGCAGATGAACGCGCGGCGACGCCATGAAGCGCGCGAGCTCTGCCCGGTTCTTGGGCACCCGCGTACCGGCGGCGAACCCGGCGAGGAGTTCGGCGAGCACGATCAGCGGCAGGTGAATCTCCGGGACGCTTCGCAGGGCCTGCACCGCCCTTGCGTCCGCCCGCAGAAATCCGCTGTAGACGTTGGTGTCGATGACGAGCGCGCTCATCGGTGCGCCCTGCGCTTGCCACCCGTTCGGGTACGGTAGAGCGCTTTCGGTTCGGCGACCCACAGCGCGGCATCGATTTCGGCGAACGGCGCCACCGCGGCATCGAACGCCTGCGCCTGCGCCTTCGACCACACCCCCGCAAGTGCGTCGAGGTCGTCGAACGCCTGGTCGCTCGGTGCATATTGGCGGCGCAAAGTCTCAACGATCAGGCGGTTGACGCTGACGCGCCGGCGGCGAGCCAGAGACCGGATGCGCGCCAGGGTCGTCGCGTCGAGACCACGAAGGCTGAGGTTAGGCACGACCAACCTGCACTGATAGCAAAGTGATGAATGCTATCACAACGGGGTCATAGCGAGACGAGTGGAGCCTGCCTCGCGTCAGCGGTGCAGCGGCAGCTGGAAGGTGAACTTGGCCCCTTGTCCGAGCGCGCTCTCGAGGCGGATCGCGCCGCCGTGCAGCTCGATGAAGCGCCTGGTGAGCGGCATGCCGAGCCCGGTGCCCTCGGCCTTGTGGGCGCCGTTCGGGCCGACCTGCTTGAATTCCTCGAAAACGGCTGCATGATCCTCAGGCGCGATGCCGAGGCCGGTGTCGCTGACCGAGATCTCGAGCATCGCTCCGCTCGTTTGCGCGTGCACGCTCACCGCGCCGCCGTCAGGCGCGAACTTCACCGCGTTCGAGAGCAGGTTCAACATGATCTGCTTGAACTTGCGCTCGTCGGCGCGGATCGACCCGAGTCCAGACTCAACTGCCAGGCTCAGGGTAATGCCGTGCCGCTGCGCGCGCTCCTTCACCAGGGTGAGCGCGTTGTCGATCGCCGAGCGCAGGTCGAACTCGGCCAGGTCCAGCTCCATGCGCCCGGCTTCGATCTTGGAAAGGTCGAGGATGTCGTTGATGAGCGAAAGCAGGTGTCTGCCGGAGCTGTGGATGTCCTTGACGTACTCGTCCTGTTTTTCCGTCAGCTCGCCGAAGTAGCGCTCGCCGAGCACCTCCGAGAACCCGATGATGGCATTGAGCGGCGTCCTCAGCTCGTGCGACATGTTGGCGAGGAACTCGGACTTGTGCCGGTTGGCAGCTTCGAGCTGGGTGCTCTTCGATTGCACTTCGTGGAACAAGCGCACGTTCTCGATCGCGATCACCGCCTGGTCCGCAAAGGTCTGCATGAGCGCGATCTGCTTGTCACCGAAGGGGCGGACTTCAATGCGACGAATCATGATCGTGCCGATCGCCTCGCCTTCACGCATGAGCGGCGTTACGAGCAAGGTCCGGTAGCCGAACTGGCGCGCATAGGCGCTGCCTTCGGGGAAAGCGACGGCCTCGGCTTGCAGGTCCGCAATGTGGAACTGCCGTCCCTCGAGCACCGATCTGCCGATCGCCGTGCCACGTGAGATGCGCCGCGTACCGCCGATCTCCAGGTTCGGGATCGTGCCGTAGTGCACCGCGAATCTGAGTTCGTCGCCCTCGCGCACCGCGATGATGGCGTCGGAGGCCTCGCACAACCGAGCCGCGCTGGCAGCCACGGCCTCAAGCACCGGTCGCACCTCGGTCGGCGAGCTGCTGATCACGCGCAGGATGTCCGCGGTGGCGGTCTGGCGCTCGAGCGCCTCTTTCGTTTCGTTGAACAGGCGCACGTTCTCGATCGCGATCACCGCCTGGTCGGCGAAGGTCTGCATGAGCGCGATCTCGTCCTCGCTGAACGGGCGCACCTCGCGCCGCCAGATCGAGATCGTGCCGATCGCCTTGCCTTCGCGCAGCATCGGGACGCCGAGAATGGTGCGGAAGCCGAATTTTCGCTGGATCTCGACCGCGTCCGGATATTCGCGCTGCGCGACCGCAGCGAAGTCCTCGACGTGGATCACACGGCTCTCGAGAAACGCGCGACCGTTCACCGTGGCGTGCGTGGCTCGCATGGTGAATGTGAGGTCGGGTACCGGCCCGCCTTCGCCGGAGTGCACCGCCATCGTGCGAAGAATGTCGCCATCCTCGAGCAGCACGTTCACGTACGCGGCGCCGCAGAGGTGCGCCGCCCGCGTCGCGAGCGCGTCGAGCACGGGCTTGACTGCGGTGGGAGAGGCTGAAATTGCGCGCAACACGTCGCCCATTGCGGTCTGGTGCTCGAGCGATCTGGCGAGACCGCGGTTGCTGGCATCCAGCTCCCTGAACAGGCGCACGTTCTCGATTGCGATCACCGCCTGGTCGGCGAAGGTCTTGAGCAGCTCCTCGTGGCGCGGAAGAATCGGGCCAGCCTCGGCCCAGCCGACCACGATGGCGCCGATCGGCTCGCCATCGCGCAGCATCGGAACCCCGAGTATGCGCCGCCAGCCTCCGGCGTCAGTGAAGCGACGGTCGTAGTCGGGGTCGGAACGCGCGTCCTCCATGCGGACAACCGCCCGGGTCAGGATGACTCTTCCCGAAACCTGGGAAGGAGTCGGACGCACCGGATACGTGCTGCGCAAAATCTCCACCATCTGCGACGCGTATCGCTCGCTCGAAACCCAGTACACCAGTTCGCCGTCGAATCGGAACACGTTGGCGAACAGGCTGTCGCACAGACTGGCCGCATTGTGCGCGATGGCGTCGAACACCGGTTGCACGTTCGTTGGCGAACCGCTGATCACTTTCAGGATCTCCGCGGTGGCCGTCTGCTGCTCGAGCGCCGCGGTCTGCTCTTCGTGCGCGCGCCGCAACTCCTGCTCGGCGCGCTTGCGCGGCGTGATGTCGCTCACCGCGCCTACGAACTTGGTCACGCGGCCGTCGGCATCGCGCACGCCGACGCCGCGATCCAGCACCCAAAGGTATCCGCCGGCCGCGTCGCGAAGGCGGTACTCGTGCTCCATGTGCGGCGTGCGACCGCGCAAATGATCTGTAACCGCCTGCCGGTACGCCGGAAAATCCTCCGGATGAACGCGCGAATTCCAGGTCTCGGACGTCGGCGCTCCCGCCTCGGACCAGAAGAACACTTTCGTCGTATCGGAGATGTAGAGCCGGCCGCTCGCCGGGTCCCACTCGTACACGCCCTCGGTCGCGGCGCGCATGGCGAGCGCGTAGCGCTCCTCGCTGATGCGCAGGGCTTCCGCGGTCTGTTTCAGTTCGGTGATGTCGCCGGTGGAGCCGATCATGCGGATCGCGCGCCCGCGCGGGTCGCGCAAGGAGAAGCCGTGCTGCCGTGCCCAGCGCCAGGAGCCGTCGCGCGCGCGGTAGCGGAAGTCGCATTCGAAGCGATCGGTCTGGCCCTTCAGGTGGGCGATGAGTGCCGCGTCGAAGCGCGGGAGGTCCTCCGGATGAATGCGGTTGCGCCAGTCCGCGGCGGTCTTCAGTTCGTCGGCGCTCAGGCCCAAGGCGCGCCGCACCCAGTCCGAGTAGTAAACGGTGCCACTGGCGATGTCCCAGTCGTACACGCCCTCGTTGATCGCCCGCATGAGGAGATCGATGCGCTGCGCGTCGGCGGCAGGCGCGCGGCGGTGCGCGGCCGCGCGCGGCTTGGCGCGGGAGCTTTTCCTGGATGCTGCGCGAGAACCCTTGGACGCCACGACCTCCCCTTCGTGGGCTGCGGGATCAGTCTAGCATCGCGAGATCTTCCGCCGAGAGACGCAGATTCGCGGCGGCAGAATTTTCTTCCAGATGCTGCAGCGAACTCGTGCCGGGGATCGGCAGCATGACCGGCGACCTGGCGAGCAGCCATGCAAGGGCGATCTGGGCCGGAGTCGCGCGCAACTTCGCAGCCACCTTTTTCACCTTGGCCGCGCGCAGCGCGGATCCGGCGCCCAGGGGATACCAGGGCAGAAAGGCGATCTTCGATTTCTCGCAGACTTCGAGCACGTCCTCCGCGCTGCGGTCGCCGATGTTGTATCGGTTCTGCACCGAGACGATGCGGGCGGCGCGGCGCGCCTCGGCAAGCTCCGCGACGCTCACGTTCGAGACGCCGATGTGGCGGATCTTGCCCGCCTTCTGCATTATGGCGAGGGTGCCAATCGATTCCGCCAGCGGCACCTTCGGATCCGGCGCGTGCAACTGGTACAGGTCGATGCGCTCCAGGCGCAATCGCCGCAGGCTGCCTTCGACCGCCTGGCGCAGGTGCTCGGGGCGAGCGCAGCGGTCCCAGCGCGGCGCGCTCGGCCGCAGCAGCCCGCCCTTGGTGGCGATCACGAGGTCCTTCGGATAGGGGTAAAGCGCCTCGGCAATCTGCGCTTCGTTCACCTCCGGCCCGTAGGCATCGGAGGTATCGATGAAATTATGTCCCAGCTCGTACGCGCGCCGCAGGACCGCGAGCGCGTTGGCGCGATCCGGCGGCGGACCCCAGACTTGCGGTCCGCAGACGCGCATGGCGCCGAAGCCGAGCCGCCGGACCCGCAAATCGCCTACCCCAATAGGGTCTTTCGCCATGGTGTTACCAAGTGTAATGCGGGCGAGCGACACCGCCAGAGCCTGCGGCGCGCGAGCAACCTCTTGTAACAATCGGGTGTTGTCCACCCGGCGACCGCCGCGTTCTAGGGAATACGATTACCAAGGAGGCACATCATGAAAGCAGTCGTCCTGTTGCTTGCCGTCGTCGGTCTGTCTGGTTGCATCGCGGTGCCCATTGCCGAGCCGTCCGGCGTATATGTCGGAGTCCCCGCGCCGACGGTCGTGGTGCGGCCGTACGTCGGCGGCTACTACGGCTATCGAGGCGGCTATCGAAGCGGCTATCGCAGCGGCGATCGCCATCACTGGCGTTGAACTGAATGTCACGAGGTGAACCGTGAAATTACGCAAAGCGCTGATCGCAAGTTGTCTCTTCGCCAGCGCGCTGGCGACCCCCGCCTTCGCGCGCGTCGACGTATCCGTCGTCATCGGAGTACCGCCGCCCGTCCCGATGGTCGAGGTCGTCCCGCTCGCCCGGCCAGGTTATGTCTGGTTGCCGGGATACTGGGCGTGGCACCGTGACCGCCATATCTGGCTCCGCGGCCACTGGGTGGTCGAGCGTCCGGGCTACGCGTGGGTGCCCGACCGCTGGATGCAATCCGGGCCGCGGTGGCAGTTGCACCGCGGGTACTGGGAACGTCCCAGGCACGGCCGCGGGCATGACAAGTGGGACAAGGGGCGCAACAAGCGCGGGCATCGCGACTAGCGGGTAGCCGGATCTGCGAAATGCCGAGCCGGCGCTACTTCTCGGCGAGCAGGCGCTCGATTTCGGCAACCAGCTTGCGATCCTCGGGTGCGACCCTGGTCTCGAAGGCGAGCACCGTCTCGCCGCGCCGGTTGATCAGGTACTTGTGGAAGTTCCACTGCGGGCGGCTGCCGCTCGCGCCGGCGAGCCTTTCGTAGAACGGGTTGGCACCGCCCGCAGCGACGCGCGACTTGGCGTACATCGGGAAGCTGACGCCGTAGTTCGCTTCGCAGAATTTCGCGATGTCCTTGGCTGATCCCGGCTCCTGGCCGCCGAAGTCGTTGGAAGGAAAGCCGAGCACCACCAGCCCGCGGTCCTTGTAGCGGCGATAAAGCTTCTCCAGGCCTTCGTACTGGGGGGTGAAGCCGCAGCGGCTCGCAGTATTCACCACCAGCAGTACCTTGCCGCTGTATTGGCAGAGCGAGGCATCGCCCTGCATCAGCGTTTCCATCTTCGCGTCGAGCAGCGCCGGGCAGGCGGCGTGCGCGAGCGGCGCGCTCGCCAGCACGGCCAACGCGGCTGATACCAAGCGTATCGACTTCATCGGCACCTCCTCGTATGCGAGACTATCACTTCGACCCATGCAGGTGTGCCCGGGAGGGGAGGACTGAAATGC
>Ga0155946_1085_pt1 | contig 16026 bp, 13 predicted proteins | sample RifCSPlowO2_02_FD_107600 | JGI IMG/M metagenome (GOLD analysis project Ga0155946, IMG submission 107600) | Betaproteobacteria bacterium RIFCSPLOWO2_02_67_12
AGAAGTAAGCCACCAGTTCACCGTCGCCGAGACTCGCCGCCGCCTCGCGCCGCGTCCGGTCGCCGAGGTAAACGTCGTAGGCCGCGAGCATCCGGCTGTAACTGGCCATGAATTCCGCGTCCTGCACGGCTTCGCGCAACCGGGTCTCGTCGATACGCTTCAGGAAGGCGCGCGGATTGTGGCCGGCGGCGCTCCAGAGCCGCGGGTTGAGTCGCGAAAACAGCGAGCGCGTCTCCCGGTCCCAGGTGTAGCGCAGGTTGTTGGCGAGTTCGGCAAGGCGCGCGAGGCGCGCAGGCAGCCGCGGGCGGACGTGCACGAGGTAGGGCGTGCCTGGGATATCCATGTGCGGATCGAACGGAGCCTGTCCAGTCGCCTGGGAACGCGGCATCTTAGCGCAGCGAAGCCCGGGCGTTAAGATTGATGCCGCGGACGACGGTCGTGTGCGCGTACGCGCTTGACCGGGATCAAGGGGTTCGGCGGGCGACGCGCTAACGTATGCATACGAACTCCGTCACGCGGAGGACCCTCTTGCAAATTCCCCTCCAGGTAACGTATCGCGGCATCGAACGCTCCGACGCGCTCGACGCGCGCATTCGCGACAAGGCCGCCAAGCTCGAGGAATTTCACTCCCACGTGACCAGCTGTCACGTGGTGGTCGAAGAGCGCCACCGGCATCATCGGCAAGGCAAGCAGTTCACGGTGAGCATCGACCTGCGCCTGCCCGGCCACGAGGTGGTGCTCAATCGCGATCATCACGAAGATGTGTACGTAGCGGTGCGCGACGCATTCGACGCCGCCGGAAGAAAACTCGAAGACCTGGCGCGGCTGCAGCGCGGCGACGTCAAGACCCATGAGCTGCCGCAGCGCGGCACCGTGGCGCGCCTGTTTCCCGACGAAGGTTACGGCTTCATCGAGACTGCCGACGGCCGCGAGCTGTATTTCAGCCGCGACAACGTCGTGGAGCCCTCGTTCGAGCAGCTCGCCGCCGGCAGCAGGGTCCAGTTCATCGAGGAACTGGCAGGCGAGGGCAGGCAGGCGAAGCGCGTCAGCGTCGGCAAGCACGGCTGAATCGCGCGGGCCCCGCTGCGCAGGCACCATGACGCGACCCCGGCGCAAGGCAAGGAAGCGCCGCCAGCGAATCGCCGGCGGCACCGAGCAGGGCCTGCCGCCTGAAGGCCGTGCGCAGCCACCGCCTCCGCCGCGCGAATCGGTCGAAGATCCCATCGAGGACTGGGTCGAGGACGACGCCGCAGCGGATCGCTGGGTGCTCGAGCGCGAAGGCGGGGACGTGCAGCGCGGCGACGGCTAGCCGCGCCGCAGCGTGAACCGGCTGCGCTTGGCGATCGCGGGTTGTAGCGCACAGGGCGCCGCATGCGCATCGTGATCCTCGGCGCTGCCGGGCGCGACTTCCACAACTTCAACGTCGTGTATCGCGACGATCCGGCGAGCGAAGTCGTCGCCTTCACCGCCGCGCAGATCCCCGGCATCGGCGGCCGGCGTTATCCGGCAGAGCTGGCCGGCGCGCGCTATCCGCAAGGCATCCCGATCGTCGACGAAGCCGGCCTCGAGGCGCTGCTGCGCGACACGCGCGCACAGCAGGTCGTGTTCGCCTACAGCGACGTTGCGCACGCCGAAGTCATGCACCTCGCCTCGCGCGCCCTGGCGGGCGGCGCCGATTTCGTCCTGCTCGGCCCGGATCGGACTATGCTGCGGGCGCGCGTGCCGGTGATCGCGGTGTCCGCCGTGCGCACCGGTTGCGGCAAGTCGCAGACCGCGCGCTGGATTGCGCGTCGCCTGCGCGCGCAGGGAGTGCGGGTCGGCGTTGTGCGCCACCCCATGCCCTACGGGGACCTCGCGGCGGCGGCGGTGCAGCGTTTCGCCTCGCTGGCCGATCTCGACGCCGCACGCTGCAGCATCGAGGAACGCGAGGAGTTCGAACCGCATCTGGCCGCAGGTAACGTCGTATATGCCGGGATCGATTACGCGCGCGTGATCGCGCAGGCGGCGGCCGAAGCGGAGCTGATCCTGTGGGACGGCGGCAACAACGATTTCCCGTTCGTGCGGCCCGATCTGCACGTCGTGCTGGTGGATACGCTGCGGCCGGGACACGAAACCGCGTATCACCCGGGCGAAGCGGTGCTGCGCATGGCCGACGTGGTGCTGCTCGCCAAGTGCGACGCCGCGTCGTCCGACGACGTCGAGCGCGCAGCGACGGCCGCGCGCGCCGCGAATCCGGCGGCGCGCATCATTCGCACCAACTCGCCGGTGAGTCTCGACGATCCCGCGGCGCTGCGCGGTCGCCGCGTGCTGGTGATCGAGGACGGCCCCACGATTACGCACGGCGGCATGCCTCACGGCGCGGGCTACGTCGCCGCCTTGCAGCACGGGGCGCGCGAAATCGTCGATCCGCGTCCGCACGCCGCGCCCGGGATCGCCCGCGCGTATGCAAGCTACCCGCACATCGGGCGGGTGCTGCCGGCGCTGGGTTATTCGAGGGAGCAGGTCGAGGATCTGCTCGCCACGATCACGCGCTGCAATGCAGAGGTGGTGGTCAGCGCGACGCCGTTCGACCTGGCGCCGCTCATCGGCACGACCGTGCGGGTCGTGCGCGCGCGCTTCGAGTTGGCCGAGGCGGAGGGCTCGGCGTTCGGCGAGGTGCTGGATTCGTTTCTCGCCGCAACCCTGCCGCAGCGCTGACCGATGGCCGCGGCTCAGGCGTGGCCCGGAACGGCCGTGCGCCGCTGGGTGCTTTCCTTGCGGTGCTCGCGCGACACCATGGTCGCGAGTCCCGACAACTCCTCGGCGAGCAGCGCGAGGATGTCGTCCGCAGCGATGATGCCGATCAGCACGCCGTCGCCGTCGACCACGGGCAGGCGGCGGACGCCCTTCATGCGCATCACGGCGACGGTTTCGGCAACTCCTGCGGTCTCGTTCAGTTCGAGCAATTCCTTGGCGGCCACGTCGCCGGCGCGGATCACCTCCGGGTCGAGGCCGAGGGCGGTCACTGCGACGACGATGTCGCGGTCAGTGACGATGCCGCAGGGCTTGCGCTTGCCGCCCTGTTCGTCGACCAGCACGATGCAGCCGACGTGATATTCGCGCATCAGCTGCGCTGCGCTTTTCACCGTGATGTCACGCTTCGCCACCACCACTTCGCGCGTGCAGATTTCGCCGATCGCCATGATGTGCCTCCGTGCGGACAGGATTGCTCCGGGTGCAGCCTGCGCGCTTGACCGGGATCAAGCGGGGGCGGGGAGCGAGCGGCGCTCAGCTCGGGTGGCAGGGACCCTTCTTTACCCAGACGCCGCGCTCCTCGCAGTGCAGAAGCTCGTTACCGCTGCACACGTATTCGCCGATGGCATAGGCCTGGTCGTTGAAGTAGCACACGCCAGTCTCGGGCTCGAAATCGAACGGCACATCGTCCTCGCCGAAGCTGTCGTGGTCGAGGATCGGCGAGTGCTTGCGTTCGGGGTCGGGTGCGCCGACCTGGGGCGGGTGACCGAGCGTCGTCATGTCAGGGCTCCGGTTGTGCGATGCGACCACGATAGCGTGAACTGCGGGGCGCGGCTTGACCTGACGCAAGCCCCGTTGGCAGGCGCCGCCGCTTTGTCCATAATCCGCCCTGCCAAAACTTTCCGGTGGCGCCGATGAAGTGCGTTGTAGACGGCAATTCCAAGCCAAGCGCGAGCAGTTCGCCTGCCCCGCGGCGCCGCTTTCTCGCTCTGGCGAGTGTCGCGCTGGCCGCGCCGATGCTCGCGCTGGCGCGGCGCTCGCAGGCGAGCGCGGCGCAGCCGCGCGCGCTGGCGTTCGACCATACCCATACCGGCGAGCGCCTGTCGATCACCTATGCATTGGGCGATCACTATTTTCCCGGCGCGCTGCAGGCGCTGAACCGCTTCCTGCGCGACTTTCGAACCGGCGCGACGCATGCCATCGATCCGCGTCTGCTCGACCAGCTGCACCTGCTGCGCCAGGTGACGCGGAGCACGGCGCCGTTTCAGGTCATTTCCGCCTACCGCTCTCCGGCGACCAACCAGATGCTGCGCAACCGAAGCCGGGGCATTGCTTCGCAAAGCCTGCACCTGCAGGGGCAGGCGATCGACATCCGCCTCGCCGACGTAGCGCTCGGCGAGCTGCGCGATGCGGCGCTGTCGCTGCGCGCCGGCGGCGTCGGGTACTATCGCGGCCCCGATTTCGTCCACCTCGACACCGGGCGTGTAAGGCGCTGGTAGGCCGCCGTCGCGGGCGCGCCGTCAGGTGGCGCCAGCGCCGCGGGCGCGCAGCGCCTGCTCCAGCTTGCGGTCGTAGCCATAGACGTCGGGCAGAAATGACGCGCGCCCCTGGGCGTCCACGACCACCGTGGTGTAGAAAATGATCACCGGGATGTCGCGCGCCAGGCGCACCGTGCGGGTGATACCGGAACTCATGGCCTCTTCGATGCGCGGCTCGGTCCACTGCGGCTGATCGCGCAGCACGAAGCGCGCCAGTCCGGGGGCGTCATCGACGCGAATGCAGCCGTGGCTGAAATCGCGCCGCGCCCGCTCGAACAATTGCCGTGATGGCGTGCTGTGCAGGTAGATATTCATGGTGTTGGGCAGCACGAACTTGACTCCGCCCAGCGCGTTGCGCGTCCCCGGCCGCTGGCGCACGCGGAACGTCCCGGCGCGCAGCGCAGCCAGCGTCTGCGCGCTGACCGCCGTCGTCACGCTGGCGTCGCGCTTGGACACCAGTTCCATGTCTTCGCGCGCGAGATAGCCGGGGTCGCGCATCAGCCTGGGCAGGATCTCGTTGTTCTGGATGCTCGGCGGCACATTCCAGTACGGGCTGAATTCGACCAGACGCATCGCGCCCACGAATACGGGCGTCGGCGTGCGCACGGCGCGCCCGACGATGACGCGGGTGCGAAGCGCTGCGCGATCCGACGCGGGCAGGTCGGTGAAGGCCAATAACCGGTAAGAGGGGATGTTGACGACCAGCGCGGGCCCCGGCGGCAAGTGCGGGACCCAGCGCAGGCGCTCGAGGGCGAGCTCGATCTGGCGGACGCGCGCGGCGAGCGGCACATCGAGCTGCGCCAGGGTCTGCCGCCCGAGCACGCCGTCCGGGCTCAGGCCGTGGCGTTCCTGAAAACGCCTGACGGCGCCGACCACGGCGTCCGAGAAAAGCGACCTATCGCCATCGTCGGAATCGGCGGACAGGTCGCCGAGCAGGCGCAGGCGCTGGCGCAGCTGCGGCGTGCCGAGGTAGTGCTCGCCCGCCCTGATCCGCTTGACTCGCTGCGGCAGCGGCGGCAGCTCTGCGATCGGCTGCGCGGCAAGCTGGCGATAATGGGCGAGCAGCGCTTTCAGGCGCGCGTACATGGGTAAGGTGGGCTCGGCGGCCGCGATCACCGGCGCGAGCTGTTCATGCAGCAGCGCGCGGCCCAACAGCACGTCCAATGCAGGTTCGCGTTGCGCGACCGCGTAGCGGAACTCGGCGTCGGTAGGGCGTACGCGGCCCAGGTGCAGCTCGGACAGGTAACGCAACAGCGTCAGTGTCAGCGCGACTTCGGCGTGCGCCAGGCGCGCGGGCGGCGCAGTGCCGGTCGCGATCGCACGAATCTCCCGCTCAAGCCAATCGACGTCGTAATCCTCCGCAGCGAGTCCCTGCCCGGGCGCGGCGCGAAGCTCGGCGAGCGCCGCGGCGGCGACCGGCCGCGCAAGGCTGCCTTCGAACCAGACGGGTGCATGGCCGTTCCCCGCATAGAAGCGAGCGAGCGCTTTCGCATGGACCGAAAACCCCGGCCGGCGCAACCCGGGGATCGCACCGCGCGCGATGGCGGCGCGGATTTCGCTGTGAAGCGCGCCGGCCGGCTGCGCCCGCGCGTCGCACGCGGGCAACAGCACGATCGCCAGGACGGCGAGCGCACACAGGTACGCAATGCGCCGCATCGCGCGTGATCCCGGCGTTGTTGATGAGGATCTCGGAAGGCCCGAGATCACGCTCAACGCGCGCAATGCCGGCCTTGCAGGCATCGAAGTCGGCAACGTCCCATTGGTACGCAGGGATCGAAGTCTCGCCGCTGAACCGGCTCGCCGCTTCCTGGTTGCCGTGGTAGACCGCAGCAACCCGAAGGCCCGCGTCCTGCAGCGCAACCGAAATCGCGCGCCCAATGCCGCGCGTGCCACCGGTGACAATCGCCGTGCGTGTCATGCGGCGTCGCATGCTCCCCTGCTGGTTGGGTAATTCTCCGCTCGAAAAATGAGCGCTGCTTGACTGCGATCAAAGTGAGGAGCGCATGCCTGGTGTCTCGCTGATGTCGCCATCAGCGGCCCTGTCCGGGCCGATCCGCTGGAATGCCCGAAGTGCAAGGGACTGATGCGCGTGATCGCGCTGCTCCAGGCGTCTGAAATTGTCGTCCGATAAATTCTCATCAAGGCCGGCGCGCTCGCCGCTGCCGCCCACCTACCATCCGATATCGCGTAAGCTCACGCCGGGAACGCCGCATCGCGTCGCCTTGCGCGCGCAACGGCAGAGCGAATTCCCTATCCGTCCAATTTGGAAGACGTCATCATGAACCGCAGTCAATATGTCTACGCATTCGAAAACGGCGACGGCAAGAACAAGCTGCTGTTGGGCGGCAAGGGCGCCAATCTGTGCGAGATGACGCAGATCGGCCTGAACGTGCCGCCGGGTTTCGTCGTGACCACCGAGGCCTGTCTGGCGTATCTCGACAAGAATCGGCTGCCGGCCGGACTGATGGACGAAGTCAAGGGCCACCTGGCGGCGCTGGAAAAGAAAACCGGCAAGGGTTTCGGCAACGGCAGGAATCCGCTGCTGGTTTCGGTGCGCTCCGGGTCGGCGATGTCGATGCCGGGCATGATGGACACGATACTCAATCTCGGCCTGAACGAGACGTCGCTGCAGGGACTGATCCGGCAGACCGCCAACGAGCGTTTCGCCTACGACGCCTACCGCCGCTTCATCCAGCTTTTCGGCAAGGTCGCGCTCGGCATCGGCGACGAGCAATTCGACGAGCGCATGACGGCAATCAAGCGCAAATTCGGCGCGCGCCAGGACGTGGACCTGGACGCCGGGCACCTGAAGCAACTTGCGGGCGACTTTCTGGAGGTCGTCAAACGCCACACCGGCAAGCCATTTCCACAGGACCCGTATGAGCAGCTGGAAGTCTCGATGGGCGCGGTGTTTCGGTCATGGCTGGGCAAGCGCGCAGTGGATTACCGCAAGCAGTTCAGGATCACCGAGGCGATGGCCAACGGCACAGCGGTCAACGTCTGCAGCATGGTGTTCGGCAATATGGGCGACGATTCCGGCACCGGCGTGGGTTTCACACGCGACCCCGGTACCGGCGAGAACCTGATTTACGGCGAGTATCTGGTCAACGCCCAGGGCGAGGACGTGGTCGCCGGCATTCGCACGCCCAAGCCGATCGCCGCGATGGAAAGGGAAATGCCGGAAATGCATCGCGCACTGACCGAGCTGCACCAGCGGCTGGAGTCGCATTACCGCGAGGTGCAGGATTTCGAGTTCACCATCGAGAAGGGGACGCTTTACTGCCTGCAAACCCGCAACGGCAAGATGAATGCTCGCGCCATGGTGCGCACCTCGGTCGAAATGTTCGGCCAAGGCCTGATCTCCAAGGAGCGTGCATTGCTGCGGGTCGAGCCGGCGATGCTGGAGCAGTTGCTGGTGCCCCAGCTGGCGCCGACCTTCCACGGCAAGTCCCTGGCGCAGGGTCTGCCCGCATCGCCTGGCGCAGCCTCCGGCAAAATCGTGTTCGACGCCAGCACCGCCGAATCACGCGGCCTGGCGGGCGAGAAGATCATCCTGGTGCGCCAGGAGACCAAGCCGGAAGACATCCACGGCTTCTTCCAGGCCCAGGGCATCCTCACCAGCCGCGGCGGCAAGACTTCGCATGCCGCCGTGGTGGCGCGCGGCATGGGCAAACCCTGCGTCTCCGGCTGCGAGCAGATCGTCATCGACGACAAGGCGCGCAACGCGATCATCGGCGAAACCACCCTGCACGAAGGCGACGTCATCACGATCGATGGCGGCACCGGCCACGTCTACGCCGGCGAAGTGCCGACCGTGGCAGCCGCGTTTTCCGGCGAAATGGTCACCTTGCTCGCCTGGGCCGACGAGGTGGCGCGGCTGCAGGTGATGGCCAATGCCGACACGCCGGAAGACGCGATCCGCGCGCGGGAGTTCGGCGCCGTGGGAATCGGCCTGGTTCGCACCGAGCGCATGTTCAACAGCACCGATCGCCTGCCGATCATGCAGGAAATGATCCTCGCGGAAACGCCGGAGGAGCGCCAGGCGGCGCTCGACCGCCTGTTGCCGATCCAGCGCGCGGACTTCAAGGGCATTTTCAAGGCGATGCGGGGGTTGCCGGTCACGGTGCGCCTGCTCGATCCTCCGATGCATGAATTCCTGCCCACGGCCGCGCAGCTCGAACTGGAAATCGCTCACCTGCACCAGATGCGCGACTCGATCAAGGCCTTGAAAGACCTCCCGGACACGCTGAAGCTGCTCAATCCCAAGCTCTACCTGCAGTATGCCGACGGCCTGACGAAGCTCACCGGCGGCCTGCACGCCTTCGAGGAATCGCATCTGGAAGACGACGTGATCTCCCGCAAGGAAACGGTCCTGAAAAAGGTGCGCGCGCTGCAGGAGGTCAATCCGATGCTGGGCCATCGCGGCGTGCGCCTGGGCATCAGCTATCCGGAAATCTATTCGATGCAGATTCAGGCGATTCTCGAAGCCGCCGCCCTGTGCGCCAGGGAGGGTATCGCAATCCACCCCGAGATCATGGTGCCGCAGGTCGCCACGGTGGAAGAGTTGAAGCGCATTCACAGCTATGTCCAACGCATCCACAAGGTGGTGGCACTGACCCACGGCATCGACGTGAAGTTCAAGTTCGGCACCATGCTGGAAGTCGTGCGTGCCTGCGTGCGCGCCGGCCGCATGGCGCAGGACGCCGAGTTCTTCTCCTTCGGCACCAACGACCTCACGCAGGCGACGTTCTCGTTCAGCCGGGAGGACGCAGAGAACAAGTTTCTGTCTGCCTACAATGAAACCGGCATCCTGCAGGACAACCCGTTCGAGGTGCTGGACATCAAGGGTGTGGGGCAGCTGATGAAAATGGCCGTCGAGGACGGCCGTCGCACCCGGCCCGATCTGAAGATCGGCATCTGCGGCGAGCATGGCGGCGATCCCGTCTCGATCCACTTTTGCCATCACATCGACATCAACTACGTCTCCTGCTCGGGCCCGCGCGTGCCGGTCGCCCGCCTGGCGGCGGCCCAGGCCAAGCTTCTGGAAGGCAGTTACACGATTACGTGTTGAACGCACCCGGAGCGTGCGGGTACCATTCGCAAAACGAGAGGGGGGGCTGACTCATGGAATCGATTGCTACGCTCCTGGTCGGGAGCGCGGTGCTGATCATGGCAGTGGCCGCCGCGGCGACGATCTGGCAGCTGGTCGCCGGGCTGCCCACCCGGGGCATGCGCAGCGATTGGTATGTGCTGCTGGCGTTCATCGGATGTTTCATCGGCGGCTACCTGTACTACCTGATCAATTCTCGCGACAGCTACGCCAGCGTGCCCGATCTGATTGCGCCGGCGATGTTCTTCATGGGCGCGGGCTTCGTGGCACTCGTGGCGCGCATCATGCTGCGGACCGCGCGCGAGCTGCTGCGCGTCAGTTCGCTGGAGGCGGAAAGTGCGACCGATCCGCTCACGGGGATGAAAAATCGCCGCGCCTTCGACCAGTGCTGGAAGGTCGAGCTGGCGCGCGCCAAGCGCTTCGGCATACCGCTCTCGCTGCTGGTGATCGATATCGATCACTTCAAAGGCGTGAACGATACCTACGGGCACGCGGTTGGCGACCAGGTGCTGACCCGGGTGGGCCAGCTGATCTGCGGCTGCCTGCGCATCTCCGATGTCGCGGCGCGGTACGGCGGCGAGGAGTTTGCCGTCATTGCGCCGCACACGGCAGCGAATATGGCGGTACTGGTCGCGGACCGCGTGCGTGCAGCGGTGCAGCGCGATGCGTGCCACGTGCTTCCGCAACACGGATCCGGGCAAAGCATCACGGTGAGCATCGGTGTCGCGGGTTCCGATGGCTTGGCGTTGCGAAGCGAACGCATGTTCGAGCGCGCCGATGAGGCGCTCTACGAGGCAAAGCGGGCGGGCCGTAACCGTGTGGCAAGCGCGGCGCCGGTGAACGCCACGCCTCCTGAAGAATTCGGCATGCTGCTGCCTACGCCTGCGCATTGACTGCATCGCGCGGCGAAATCGAGCGTACCGGCCTTACTTACGTTTCCCCACGACTCACCAACCGGAGGCTGCATTGAGTCACGCGAAGATGCTGGCGACCAGGCGAAGGAAGCAAAGAGCCAAGAAGCACCTTGTGGGGATAGTCAAGCGAGCGAAGAAACTGAGAAATCAGAACGTGAAGACGGTCAGTGCGGAGGCGCTGAAAAAACAATCCACCTAGCAGGTTTTCAACGCGATCTCGGGGGCCAACGCGCCGCCGCCGTGGCGTGTGCCCATCTTCGCATCGAGTTGGCTCCCCGACCAGGGCTCGAACCTGGGACCTGCGGATTACAGGAACCCCGAGGTTTCCCCCGGGCCTGGACTTTCTCTTGGCCGACTCGCTTCATCGCGAGTAGGGCCCGGCGTGTAAAGTCTCTGCACTTGCCCGGTGGCATTGCCACCTGCTAGCTCAGGATTGCCTTAGGCTGTTACGCCTTTAGGTTTCCCTGACTTAGCGCCGTTTTCACCACCAGGTTTCCCGGGTGGGCTGCCTGCTTGACAGTCCGTCGCTCTACCAACTGAGCTATCGGGGATCAAATCTCGTACTTCGCGGCCCACCGGATGCCCTTCACCTGCGAGTTTCTGGGCCGCGTCAGCCGCAACTTGGCCTCCCGCGCGAGCGGAAGGTCGTGGGCCGGAATTATATAGGTGCAACCGTTATCTGGGCAAAACACGCCGAAAGCGTCCGCCTGTCCTCTGTAATCCCGGCGTTTGCCACCTCGATGGTATTGCGAAGAGGCGACCGCGAACACCACCGCGCCATTCCTGATGCGCGCCGTCTTGCACTGAATGCGAACAAACCGAGCGTCTTCCTCAATGACGAGGTCATAGCGCGCATTGTCGCCGAACGGCATCAAGATCCTTGCGCCACGCCTGAGCAGCGCCGTCATCACCTGGGACTGCGAAAGATCGCCGATCGACTTGCTGTTCCAGTGAACCGCTTTCGGAACCGCCATGGCGCGCAGAGATCCGGTGAAATCTAGGACCGGATCACGCGCGCAATCGCGTCAGCCACGTAATCGACATTCTTGCCGTTCAGCGCCGCGACACAGATGCGGCCGCTGTCGATGGCATAGATCGAGAATTCGCCCCGCAACCGCGCCACCTGCTCCTTGCTCAGCCCCGAGTACGAAAACATGCCGCGCTGCCTGAGCACGAACGAGAAGTCCGAGCCGGGCACGCGCCACTGAATGCCATCCGCCAGCGCGCTGCGCATCGCCTTGATGCGCTCGCGCATGCCGCCGAGTTCCTGCTCCCACAGGCTGCGCAGCTCCGGATCGGTCAGCACGCGCGCCACGATGTCGCTGCCGTGGGTGGGCGGGTTGGAGTAGTTGGCGCGCACAATGCGCTTCAACTGCGACAGCGCGCGCGCCGCCTCGTCGGCGCTGGCCCCCACCAGGCTGAAGGCGCCCACGCGCTCGCCGTAGAGCGAAAGCGACTTGGAGAACGAGCTCGACAGGAACACCGGCGACATCGCGCCGGCGAACAGCCGCGCGGCATGGGCGTCGGCATCGAGGCCGTCCGCGAATCCCTGATATGCGAGGTCGAGGAACGGCACCAGGCTGCGCGAGCGCACCACCGCGAGCACCTGCTGCCATTGCGCCTGCGTCAGGTCCACGCCCGTGGGGTTGTGGCAGCAGGCATGCAGCACCACGATCGCGCCGGCAGGCAGCGCGTCGAGCGCCGCCAGCATGGCATCGAACCGCAGGCCATGCGTCGCCGGATCGTAGTAAGGATAGGAATTGACTTTGAATCCTGCGCCTTCGAACAGCGCGCGGTGGTTCTCCCAGCTCGGCTCGCTGATCCAGACCTGCGCCTGCGCATCGAAAAGCTTGAGGAAATCGGCGCCGATCTTCAGGCCGCCGGTTCCACCGAGCGCCTGCACCGTGACGACGCGCTTGTCCTTGAGCGCCGGCGCATCGGCGCCGAACACCAGGACCTGCACCGCCTGGTCGTAGGCCTGCAGGCCGTCGATCGGCAGATACGGCTTGGGCGTGCCCGAGGCCACGCGCTGCTGCTCGGCGCGCCGCACGCATTCCAGCAGCGGCACCTTGCCGTCGTCGTCGTAATACACGCCCACCCCGAGGTTCACCTTGTCGGGGTTGTGGTCCGCGACGAACACCTCCGTGACGCCGAGGATCGGGTCCTTGGGCGCCATCGGCACGGCGGCGAGCGGGGAGGGCGGCTGCGGCGCGTTCATCGTGTACACTCGATCGGATTTTCTGCAGCGATTCTACCCGTGCTGATCACGTTTCCCAACAGCCCGTTCCGCCTGCACCAGCCGTTCGCGCCGGCGGGCGACCAGCCGGAGGCGATCGCGCAACTCATCGCCGGCATCGAAGACGGCCTCGCCTTCCAGACGCTCCTCGGGGTGACCGGGTCGGGCAAGACCTTTACGCTGGCGAACGCGATCGCGCGCCTCGGCCGGCCGGCCATGGTGCTGGCGCCGAACAAGACGCTCGCGGCGCAGCTCTACTCGGAGTTCCGCGAGTTCTTCCCGGAAAACGCGGTCGAGTATTTCGTCTCCTACTACGACTACTACCAGCCCGAGGCCTATGTTCCGGCGCGCGACCTGTACATCGAGAAGGACAGTTCGATCAACGAGCACATCGAGCAGATGCGCCTCTCGGCGACCAAGTCGCTCATGGAGCGGCGCGACTGCGTCATCGTGGCGACCGTGTCGGCGATCTACGGCATCGGCGACCCCTCCGAGTACCACGGCATGATCCTGCATCTGCGCCAGGGCGAGCGGCTGGCGCAGCGCGACCTGATCGGGCGCCTGGTGGCGATGCAGTACGAGCGCAGCGAGCTCGATTTCCGCCGCGGCACGTTCCGCGTGCGCGGCGACGTGATCGACGTGTTCCCCGCGGAGCACGCCGAGCACGCGGTGCGCATCTCGCTCGCCGACGACGAAATCGAATCGCTGCAGCTGTTCGACCCGCTCACCGGCCGGGTGCTGCACCCGATCCTGCGCTTCACGGTCTATCCGTCGAGCCATTACGTGACGCCGCGCGCCACCACGCTGCGCGCGATCGAAGCGATCAAGATGGAATTGCGCGAGCGCATCGCGTTCTTCCAGGACGCCGGCAAGCTGGTCGAAGCGCAGCGCATCGAGCAGCGCACGCGCTTCGATCTCGAGATGCTCGCCGAGCTGGGGTTCTGCAAGGGCATCGAAAACTACTCGCGCCACCTTTCGGGGCGCAAGCCCGGCGAGCCGCCGCCGACGCTGGTGGATTACCTGCCGCGCGACGCGCTCATGATCATCGACGAGAGCCACGTCACCATCGGGCAGTTGAACGGCATGTATCGCGGCGACCGTTCGCGCAAGGAAAACCTGGTCGCTTACGGCTTCCGGCTGCCCTCGGCGCTCGACAACCGGCCGCTCCGCTTCGACGAGTTCGAGCAGGTGATGCGCCAGACGGTGTTCGTCTCGGCGACGCCGGCGGAGTACGAGCGCGGCCGATCGGCGCAGGTGGTCGAGCAGGTGGTGCGCCCGACCGGGCTGGTCGATCCGCAGATCACGCTGCGGCCGGCGGCGACCCAGGTCGACGACCTGCTGTCGGAAATAAGCCTGCGCGTGCAACGCCACGAGCGCGTGCTGGTCACCACGCTCACCAAGCGCATGGCCGAGGAGCTGACCGACTATCTCGGCGAGCACGGGGTCAAGGTGCGCTACCTGCACTCGGAGGTGGAGACGGTCGAGCGCGTGGAGATCATCCGCGATTTGCGGCTCGGCGAATTCGACGTCCTGGTCGGCATCAACCTGCTGCGCGAGGGGCTCGACCTGCCCGAGGTTTCGCTGGTCGCGATCCTGGACGCCGACAAGGAGGGCTTCCTGCGCTCGACGCGCTCGCTGATCCAGACCATGGGACGCGCTGCGCGCCACCTCAACGGCAGCGCGATCCTGTACGGCGACGTGATGACCGAATCGATGCAGCGCGCGATTGACGAAACCGGGCGCCGGCGCCGCAAGCAGATCGCCTACAACCGGCAGCACGGCATCACGCCGATCGGCGTCACCAAGCGCATCAAGGACCTGATCGACGGCGTGTACGACCCGGAGCAGGCGGCCGACGAGCTGAAGGCGGCGCAGGACGACGCGCGCTACGAATCCATGAGCGAGCGCCAGATCGCGCGCGAGATGCGGCAGCTCGAGAAGCAGATGCTGGAGTGCGCGCGCAACCTCGAATTCGAAAAGGCGGCCGAGGCGCGCGACCGCCTCGCCGAGCTCAAGAGGCGCGTGTTCGGCGTCGCGCTCGCGACGGAATGAGGCGCGGCCGGCCGGGCGTTGCGCCGCACGCGCCGCGCCATGCGCTGACGACCGGCGTCGAAAGCGCCGTGCTGCGCCGTCTGCGGCTGCGCCACCTCGAGCTGTTGACCGTGCTGCGCGAGCAGCGGACCGTCCGCGGCGCGGCACGGCAGCTGAATCTGAGCCAGCCCGCGGTGAGCAAGATGCTGCGCGAGATCGAAGACGTGTTCGGCGCGCCGCTGTTCGAGCGCAGCCGCACCGGCGTAACGCCGAACGCGCTCGGCCAGGCGGCGATCCGCAGGGCGACGGTGATCTGCAACGAAGTCGCAGTCGCGGAAGCAGAGGTCTCTGTGCTGCGCTCCGGCGCGAGCGCCGTCCTGCGCATCGGGACGTTCTCGATCACGTCGATCGCCACCGTAGCGATCGCGCGCCTGCGTGCGGTGCAGGCAGGCGTCGCGGTTCGCATCCGCGAGGGCGCGGTCAGCGATCTGCTCGGAAAGCTCATGGCGGGCGAGCTGGATTGCGTCTTCGGCGCGCTGGCGCCGGAGGTGCTCGGCGCCGAAGCCATCAGCGAGCTCGCGTCAGAGATGATCCGCGAGGATTGCGTGTCCGTGGTGGCTTCGTCCGCGCACCGGCTGGCACGCGCGCGCGAGCTGCAATGGAAGGACTTGCAAGAGGAAACCTGGGTGCTGCAGCCGCACAATTCGCTGGTGCGGCGCGCCTTCATGGCCGCGTACTTCGACCAGGGCCTGAGCCCGCCGTCCGCGGCGGTGGAGACGCTCTCGCCGATCACCATGGCGGCGCTGATCGGGCTCGATACGCGGCTGCTCGGCGCGATGCGCAGCGAGAACGTGCCGCTGCGGCAGTCGCGGGGGCAGCTGGTCGTGCTCCCGGTGACCCCGGTGGCCTCGCTACCGCCGCTCGCGCTGTTCAGCCGCCGCACGCCCGCCGCTCGCTCGCCGATCCTCGAGCGTTTCGTCGCGGCGCTGCACTGGGCCGCGGGGCGGCGGCCGCGGTTGGGTCGATGATCAAGATTAGTGATCAGATGATCCTTAAAAGTCACTATACGGCTATCGTGGGCGCGCCCTAGACTGTTTGCGAGGAGGCAGTTGCGCCGGACAATCCGGCGCGCTGCAACAAACGCGCTGGACGGGGGGCCATGCGACCGGTCGCACTGATCACTGGGGGCAGCCGGAACATCGGATGGTCGATCGCGCAGCGCTTCGCCCCGACCCACCGGGTCGTCGTCGGCGATATCGCGGCGCCGGTCGGCCCGCTGTCTGAAGGCATCGCCTGGTTCGAGTGCGACGTACGCGACTATGCGGCGTGCGAGCGGTTGGTCGCCGCGGCGACGGCCGGCGGCCCGCTGGCCGTGCTGATCCACTCGGCCGCCATCACCAGGCCGCCCGTGCCGATGAGCGAGCTCAGTGCTTCCGAATGGGCCGAGGTGATCGAAGTCAATCT
>Ga0155946_1187_pt1 | contig 15622 bp, 10 predicted proteins | sample RifCSPlowO2_02_FD_107600 | JGI IMG/M metagenome (GOLD analysis project Ga0155946, IMG submission 107600) | Betaproteobacteria bacterium RIFCSPLOWO2_02_67_12
GAGCAGGCGATCGGCGTGGCGCAACCGGACGAGGCGTATTTCTGGGCCACGCACCAGGGCGCGGAGCTCGATCTGCTGCTCCTGAAGGACGGCCGGCGGTTCGGTGTCGAGGCGAAGCGCGCCGACGCGCCGCGGCTTACGCGCTCGACGCGCATTGCCCTCGACGAGCTGAAGCTCGAGCACCTCGCCATCCTCTATCCCGGTTCGCGGGGTTACGCGCTTTCGGACCGGGTCACCGTGGTTCCGCTCGAGGCTCTCGCGCAAGGGGATGCCGCGCGGCTTCTCCCTGCGCGCAAGCGTCAGTGATCGCCGCCAAACACGGTCTTCCACGACCCCCGCACCGCATCCGCGTGCGCGGCGACCTGCTCCGGCAGCACGCGAGCGTACTGCGCACCATTCAGCCGCAGCGCATGCTGGAGCCGCCGGAATTCGCGATACGCGTTGCGCGACCCCTCGGCAAGATCTGAAGGAATCAGCCCTAGATCCGCGGCGATGCGCAGCAGCGCGATGTTGCCGAGATTTCCGCACAGCACTGGATAGCGGTGCGCATGCGCGAGCACCAGGAACTGCACGACGAACTCGACGTCGATCATGCCGCCCGCATCATGCTTGACGTCAAACAGCGCACTCTTATTCGGGTGCGCGGCGTGCATCTTCTCGCGCATCGCGAGCACCTCCTTCGCCAGCGCCGGCGCATCGCGCTCGCGCGTGAGGATCTTGACGCGGATCGCCTCGAAAGCCTCGCCGATTTTCGCGTCACCCGCGCAGTAGCGTGCGCGCGTGAGCGCCTGGTGCTCCCACACCCACGCCGATTCCTCCTGGTATTTCCCGAAGCCGCTGATCGACGACACCAGCAGACCCTTTTCGCCCGACGGACGCAGCCGCAGGTCGGTGTCGAAGAGCGCGCCCGACGAAGTGCGCAGCGTCAGCCAATTATTAAGGCGCTGCGCCAGCCGCCCGTAGTTCTCCTGCGCCTGCAGGTCCTCGTCCTGGTGCAGGAAAATGATGTCGAGGTCGGAGGCATAGCCGAGTTCCTTGCCGCCGAGCTTGCCGTAGCCGATCACCGCGAAGCGTGGCACCTCGCAATGGCGCGCGCGCACGAGCTGCCACGCCCGGTCGATGGTGACACCGAGGGTGCGGTCAGCCAGTTCCGAGAGATGGTCGGCCAGCTTCTCCACCGTGAGCAGACCCGCGAGATCCTGCGCCAGCAGGCGGAATACCTGTCCCTGGTGCTGTTCGCGCAGCAAGTTCATTTCGCGCTCGGTGTCGCCCGCGGCCGCGGCGAGCGCCGCGCGCAGGCCCGCCTCGTAGGCGCCCAGGTCGGGCGGCGCGTAGAGCACGCGATCGTCGAGCAACTCGTCGAGGAGCAGCGGGTGGCGCGTGACGAATTCGGCCGCCCAGCTCGAAGCACCGATCATTTTCGTCACGCGCTCGAGCGCTTCCGGCCGCTCGGCGAGAAGCGCCAGATAGGCCGCGCGCCGCGCCACCGCCTCGATCAGGTCGATGCCCCGCGCGAGCGTCGCAGCGGGATCGGCAGTCGAGGCGGCCGCCGCGACGAGCGCCGGTACGAGCTGATCGAGCCGCCGGCGCGATTCCTCCGGCAGCATCGCGTAGCGCTGGCTCGCGCGTAGCGCGTTGGCGCGCGGGTGGTCGGGCCAGGCGGCCAGCGCGATTTCCGGCGCCGGCCCGGCGAGCACGTCCTGGAAATGCCGCGTGACCTGCGCGCGCACCGCCTCCAGATGCGTGCTGAACGCCGGCCAATCCGCGAAATCCGCCATCGCCGCGATGCGCGCGCGGTCGCTTTCGTCTTCCGGCAGCAGATGCGTCTGCGCGTCGTCGAGGTACTGCAGGCGATGCTCGACGCGGCGCAGGAAAACGTAGCTCTCGGCGAGCGCGCGCGCAGCGTCTTCGGGCAGCAGGCGGCGCTCGGCAAGGCGCGCGAGCGCCTCGAGCGTGGGCCGCACCGCGAGGAAGGGCTCGCGCCCGCCGCGCACCAGCTGCAGCGCCTGGACCACAAATTCGATCTCGCGGATGCCGCCGGGGCCGAGCTTGACGTGGCCGGCGAGTTCGCGCCGCGCCACGTCGCGCCGCACCTCGGCGTGCAGGCCGCGCATCGCGGCGAGCGTGGCGAAGTCGAGGTACTTGCGGTACACGAAAGGCCGCACGATCGCGGCGAGTTCCTCGTGCTGCGCGCCGGTGATCGGGCGCGCCTTGATCCAGGCGTAACGCTCCCAGGCGCGTCCCTGCGTGGTGAAGTACGTCTCCAGCGCATCGAAGCTCGCGGCGAGCGGCCCGGATTCGCCGTTGGGCCGCAGGCGCATGTCGACGCGGAACGAAAAGCCCTCGGCGGTGATCTCAGACAGCAGGGCGATGAGCTTTCTGCCGACGCGCTCGAACTGCGCCTGCTCGCCTGCAGCATCGGGGTAGGCGAACACGAGGTCGACGTCGGATGAGACGTTCAGCTCGCGGCCGCCGAGCTTGCCCATGCCGATCACCACCAACTGGCCGGCGGGTGCGGAAAGCGAGATCTCGGCCCAGGCGAGCGCGCAACGGATCGAGGCGTCGGCCAGCTCGCTCATCGTCTCGCACACTTCGCCGAGATCGGCGGTGCCCGCGAGGTCGCGCGCCATGACGCGCAGAAGCACGCGCTGGCGCAAAGCGCGTAGCCGCCGCTTGAGCGCCGCCTCGTCGTCACGGTCGCTGCCGGCGAGCGCGCGCGCAATTTCGTCGGCGACGAAGGGTTGCGCCGCGTTGATTTCGGCAGCGAGTTCCGGGTGCCCCGCGAGCTGCTGCCCGGCGTAGCGCGAAAGCTTGATTTTCTGAATGGGATTCTGCATTTACGGATAAAATGTCCTGCCCAAAGGCGCCGATGCAAACCGAAACGCGAACCTGGCTCAGCGCGGCGCGGCCTTGGCTGCGTGCGCTCGAGGTGCTCGCCTGGGGCGCCTTCCTTGCCGTTGCCCTCCTGTTTCTCGGGGCACGCTACTGGCTGCTGCCCAACATCGAGCGTTACCGCGAGGATATCGTAGCCGCGATGTCGCGCGCGGTCGGCCTCAAGGTGACGGTCGGCGCCATGGAGGCCGGCTGGAGCGGCCTGCGGCCGCAGCTGCTGTTCGCCCAGGTGCGCGTTTACGATCGCGACGGCCGCGAAGCGCTGGCGTTGCCCGCGGTGGAAAGCGTGGTTTCCTGGCGCTCGCTGCTCGAAGGCGACCTGCGCCTGCTTTCCCTTGCGATCGACGGGCCGCGGCTGAGCCTGAGGCGCGATGCGCAGGGTGCGGTCTACGTCGCCGGCATCAAGCTGGCGCAGGACGGCGGCGACGGCCGGCTCACCGACTGGGTGCTGGCGCAGAACGAGATCCGGATCCGCAACGCCGAGATCGACTGGCTGGACGAGCAGCGCGGTGCGCCGCCGCTCGCGCTCACGGCACTCAATTTGCGCCTGCGCAACGACGGCGATGAGCACGCCATCGGGCTTTCGGCGCGGCCGCCGCGCGAACTCGGCAGCGGGCTGGAATTGCGCGCCCAGCTGATCGGGCGCTCGGTGACCGATCCGGGTGCGTGGAACGGGCGCCTGTTCGCAGAGCTGGGCTACACCGATCTTGCCGGCTGGCGCGCATGGTTCGACTACCCGATCGAGATTCGCAAGGGTCAGGGCGCGGTGCGCCTCTGGATGAGTCTCGGCCAGGGCAAGGCCACGCGCGCGACCGCAGATCTGGCCCTGACCGACGTGGTGGCACGCCTGGGGCGCGAGCTGCCGCTGCTCGAGTTGGCATCCCTGCGCGGCCGTCTGCACGGCAGGCAGACCGCGCAGGGCTATGATTTTGGCGTGCGCAGCCTGGAGCTCGCAGCAGCGCGCGGGCCGGCAATGCAATCGACGAGTTTTCGCGCCGTGGTCGAAGGCACCGCCCTGCAGGGCAGCCCGGAACCGCGTGGCGCGGCGAAGCGCGTGCAACGCGGCTCGTTGTCGGCCGATCAGATCGAGCTGACCCCGGTTGCCTACCTGGCCGAGTTCGCGCCGGTACCGGCGGAACTGAGAAAGCTGCTTGCCGAGATCGCGCCGCAGGGCAACCTGTTCGACGTCAAGCTCGAATGGACCGGAGAGTTGCCCGATGCTGCCGCGTTCAAGGCGCGCGCGCGCTTTTCCGGCCTGGCGATGAACGCCTGGCGCGCGGTGCCGGGCTTCGCCGGCCTTTCCGGCAGCCTCGAGGCGAGCGACGCGAAGGGCAGCCTGCAGCTGGCGTCGACCAAGGCCGAGCTGGATTTGCCGAAGGTGTTTCCCGAGCCGCGCATGGCGCTCGATACGCTCAACGGCGAGGTGCAGTGGGAGCGGCGCGAGGGCGCCGGGCTGCTGGTGCGGATCCCCAACCTGAGCTATGCCAATGCAGACCTCGCCGGAACGGCGTTCGGCAGCTATCAGTACACCGGCGCGGGACCGGGCGTGATCGACCTGTCGGCGCAGCTGTCGCGGGCCGACGGCCGGCGTACCGCGAAATACCTGCCGCTATCGACGATCCTCGGTCCGGCGACGCGCGCATGGCTGGCGGCTTCGATCCTCGGCGGGCAAGCGGGCGACGTGCGCTTTCGCCTCAAGGGCGATCTGCGGGATTTTCCTTTCGCCGACCGCTCGAAGGGCCAGTTCCAGGTCGCGGCGCGCGTCAAGGGTGGCGTGCTCGATTATGCGAGCGGCTGGCCGCGCATCGAAGGCATCGACGGCGAGCTGCTGTTCGAGCGCGACAAGATGGAGATCGCGGGGCGTGCCGGAACGATCCTCGGTGCTGCGATATCGAACGTGCGCGTCAGCATTCCCAACCTGCTGGCAACCCAGCCGCTGCTGACGATCAGCGGCCATGCCGAAGGCCCGAGCGCCGAATTTCTCGCCTACATCCAGCGCAGTCCGGTGCGCCGCATGATCGACGGCTTCACCGACGGCATCGGCGCCGAGGGGCGCGGCCGGTTGCAGCTCAGGCTCGACCTGCCGCTCGCAGACCTGGCCCAGACGCGCATCGCGGGCGAGTACCGGTTTGCGGGCAACAACGTCGCAGTCGACCCGCGCCTGCCGCCCGTGGAGCGCGCTGCGGGCCGCATCGAGTTCACCGAATCCTCGCTCGCTTTGAACGACGTGCGCGGGCAGCTGTTCGGCGGACCGGTCGCCGTGTCGGGCGGCTCGAGTGCGCAATCGGGGATCGCGATCGTGGCGCGCGGCGAAGCGACCGTGCAGGCGATGGGCGCGCTGATCGATCAGCCGTGGCGCGCGCGCCTTTCGGGCGGCGCGCCCTACACCGCTACGGTGGCGGTCAACCGTGGGCGCGCGCAGATCACGTTCGAGTCGTCGCTGCGCGGGGTCGCGAGCGAGTTGCCGCCGCCGCTTGCGAAAACCGCACCCGAGTCGCTGCCGTTGCGCGTCGAGGTCGTTCCGGGCATCGAGCGCGACCGGATCACGCTCGCCGTGGGATCGTTGGTGGCTGCGGAGTTGCATCGCGTCAGGCAGGGCGATGCGATGGTGGTTCAGCGCGCAGCGATCGTGCTGAGTCCTGCGCAAAACGAGTCGCCCCGGCTGCCGGAGCGTCCCGGCGTCGTGATCCATGGGGCTTTGCCGGTGCTCGACCTGGATCGCTGGCAGTCGCTGGTCGGCGGCGGACCGCGCCGCACCACCAGTTTCGACTTGCGCCTCGATACGCTCGACGTGCTCGGCCGGCGGCTGACCAAGGTGACGGCGCGCGGCGTCACCGATGCCTCGGGCTGGACCGCCAGCATGAGCGCCGCCGAAATGGCCGGCGAGTTGAGCTACCGGTCGGAGGGTCGCGGCAGGCTGACCGCGCGCCTGAAGCACCTCGCCGTTGCAGAGAATGATCCGGGCGCGAAGACGGTGACCGTAGGACAGACCGCCCTGCCCGAATCGGTGGCAGGCAAGGAACTGCCGTCGGTGGACCTGGTGGCGGAAAGTTTCACCTACCGCGGCATTCGCTTCGGACGCGTCGAGGTCGCGGCACAGCACGACGGGCCCGACTGGCGCATCAACCGGATCGCGATGGTCAATCCCGAGGCGTCGCTCGCGGGCCAGGGCGCGTGGCGCACCGGGAGTGCGTCGCGCACCTCGCTCAACCTGAAACTTGACTCGAGCAACGTCGGCAAGCTCTTCGAGCGCCTGGGCCATCCCGGCCGCATTGCCGGCGGAACCGCGACCATCGATGGCAAGCTCGAGTGGAACGCCGACCCGACGGCGCTCGATTTCGACACCCTTTCGGGTCAGTTGTCGCTGCAGGCCGAGAAGGGACAGTTCCCGCACATCGACGCGGGGCTTGGCCGGCTGCTGTCGCTCGTCAGCCTGAATCTGCGCGAAGCGACCGCGACGGGCTATCCGTTCGACACCATCTCGGGCGCATTCACGCTGGCGCGCGGCGTCGCCCACACCGAGGACCTGACGATCCGCAGTTCGGCCGCGGAGGTGAAGATGAAAGGCGACATCGATCTGGCCAGGGAATCGCAACAACTGCACGTGAAGGTCGTTCCGACCGTGCGGCGCGGCGTGACCACCATTGCCACCATCGTCAATCCTGCGGTTGCGCTCGGGATGGCGGTGGGGCAGGCGGTGCTGAAGGACCCGATCGGGCAGATCTTCTCGGTCGAATACACGGTGAGCGGGAGCTGGAGCGAGCCCAAGGTGGAGAAGGTCGAGGCGCCGTTTGCGGCAGGCAGTTCCGATCCGTCGTCGCGTTACTGATGCAGCGCGTCGCCGCAGTGCAAATGGTGTCGGCGCCCGAGGTGGCGCCAAACCTCGAGTCGGCGCGGCGTCTGGTGGCACAGGCGGCCGAGGAGGGCGCGCGACTGGTCGCGCTGCCCGAGTATTTCTGCATTCTCGGCCGCCACGAATCCGACAAGGTGAAGGTGCGGGAGCGCGACGGCGCGGGGCCGATCCAGGATGCGCTCGCCGCGATGGCGCAACGCAATCGCGTATGGCTGGTCGGCGGCACGGTGCCGATTGCCTGCGCCGACCCGGGGCGCGCGCGCAGCGCCTGTCTGGTGTTCGACGATGCAGGCCGGCGCGTGGCGCGCTACGACAAGATGCATCTGTTCACGTTCAGCGCCGGCGACGAACGCTATGACGAGGCGCGCACCATCGAGCCGGGGGTCGAGCCGGTGGCGGTAGAAAGCCCTTTCGGGCGTCTGGGTTTGTCGGTCTGTTATGACCTGCGATTTCCCGAGCTCTACCGGCGCTTCCAGAAAGTCGATATCTGGTTCGTCCCCTCCGCGTTCACGGCGGTGACGGGCGCCGCGCACTGGGAGACGCTGCTGCGCGCACGCGCGATCGAAAACCTCTGCTACGTGGTGGCGCCGGCGCAGGGCGGGTTGCACGCCAACGGGCGGCGTACCCACGGCCACAGCATGGTCGTCGGCCCGTGGGGCGAGGTGCTCGCCGAGCACGCCGAAGGTGAAGGCGTGGTGGTGGCCGACATCGACACCGACCGCCTGGCCGAGGTGAGACAATCGCTGCCTGCGCTCGACAACCGAAGGCTGACCTGATGGATAGCGACGTCCTCCTTGCCACTGCCGATTCCTGCCTGCTGGCGCCGCACGAACTGGAGCCGGGCATGCTCGAGCGCGTGTTCGGCACGCTGTGCCGGCACCGGCTCGACTACGCCGACCTGTTTTTCCAGTACACGCGCGCGGAGGGCTGGAGCCTCGAAGAGGGTATCGTCAAGTCGGGCAGCTTCGGCATCGAGCAGGGCGTCGGCGTGCGCGCAATCACCGGCGACAAGACCGCGTTCGCGCATTCCGACGAGATCAGCTTCGACGCGCTCGAGGACGCGGCGCGCGCCACGCGCGCCATCGCGCGCTCAGGAAGCGCGCGCAGGACGCAGATCGTGCCGCGCAGCCGCGCGCCGCGGCGCTACCAGCCGCTCGATCCGATCGCGTCGCTTGCCGCCGAGGCCAAGGTGCAGCTGCTGGAGAGGGTGGAGCGCATGTGCCGGCAGCGCGACCCGCGCGTGGTCCAGGTGATGGCGCATCTGGGCGGTGAGTACGAGGTGGTCCTGATCGCGCGCTCGGACGGCGTGATGGCCGCCGACGTACGGCCGCTGGTGCGCTTGTCGCTGCAGGTGATCGCCGAGCAGGCCGGCCGGCGCGAGACCGGCGTCGCGGGCGGCGGCGGCCGCACCGATTACGCGCATTTCAGCGACGCGGTGCTCGCGTCCTATGCCGAACACGCCGTATCGCAGGCCTTGCTCAATCTCGAGGCGAAGCCCGCGCCTGCGGGCACGATGACCGTGGTGCTGGGTCCCGGCTGGCCCGGCGTGCTGCTGCACGAGGCGGTGGGTCATGGGCTCGAGGGCGATTTCAACCGCAAGGGCAGCTCGGCGTTTTCCGGTCGGATCGGAGAGCGGGTCGCCGCTCCCGGCGTGACGGTGGTGGATGACGGAACGCTGCCGGACCGGCGCGGCTCGCTCACCGTGGACGACGAGGGCAACCCGGCGCAGCGCACCGTGCTGATCGAGGACGGCGTGCTGCGCGGCTACCTGCAGGACAGCCTGAACGCGCGCCTGATGAAGATGCCGCTCACCGGCAACGGCCGGCGCGAATCGTTCGCCCACCAGACGCTGCCGCGCATGACCAACACCTACATGCTGGCGGGCGCGCACGATCCGCAGGAAATCCTCGGCAGCGTGCGCCGCGGCATCTACGCGGTGAGTTTCGGCGGCGGGCAGGTGGACATCACCAACGGCAAGTTCGTGTTCTCCGCCTCGGAGGCGTATCTGATCGAGGACGGCAAACTGAAGCACCCGATCAAGGGCGCTACGCTGATCGGCAACGGCCCGGACGCCCTCACCCGCGTCAGCATGATCGGCAACGACCTGCAGCTCGATACCGGCATCGGCAATTGCGGCAAGGACGGCCAGACCGTACCTGTCGGCGTAGGTCAGCCGACACTCAAGATCGACGGGCTGACGGTGGGCGGGACGGGGTGAGTTGGTTCATTCGCGTAATGTACGCGCGGTCGCAAGTTCGTTTTTCCCCGGTCTCGGCTTTTCCGGGCAGCTACCCGGAAAAGCCGAGAGATGGAACGGCAAATTCGAGACAGCATTGAGATTTAGCGCTTGGTTCGTCGTTTGAATCGGACATGCACGACCTCCCCGCAAACTCCCCGCAGTTCCTCGCCGACGCCGAGGCGATCGCGGCGCAGATCCCGGACGGCGCGTACCTCGCGCTGCCGCCCGACTACTCGCTCGTCGCGATGGCGGTGGTGCGCGCGCTGGTGCGGCGCCGCGCGCGCGCGCTGCGCCTGCTGGGGGTGCCCGTGCTCGGTTTTTGCGCCGACCTTCTCATCGGCGCGGGTTGCGTTGCATCGGTCGAATCGAGCGCCGTGTCGCTGGGCGAGGCGGGAGCCGCGCCGCGCTTTACCGAGGCTGCCGAATCGGGCGCACTGCGCGTGATCGACGCCACCTGCCCGATGGTGCACAGCGGCCTGCAGGCGAGCGAGAAGGGCGTGCCGTTCATGCCGCTGCGCGGCGTGCTCGGTTCGGACCTGATGGCGCGGCGCGCCGACTGGAAAGTGATCCAGAATCCGCTCTCGACGCAGCCCGATCCGATCGTGCTGGCATCGGCCATCGAGCCCGAGGTGGCGCTGTTCCACGCGCGCTGGGCCGACCGCTGCGGCAACGTCTGGATCGGGCGCCGACGCGAGCTGGCGACCATCGCGCACGCGGCGAGACGCACCTGCGTGACCTATGAAGCGCTGCGCGAGGGCGATATGCTGGAGGACGAGCTGCTTGCCCCGGGCGTGCTCGCTTCGGTCTACGTGAGCGCGCTCGCACCGGCGGCGCGCGGCGCCTGGCCGCTCGGGATGGCGGATCTTTACGCCATCGACGATGCCCATCTCATGCAATACGCGAAGGACGCGCGGACGCGCGAGGGCTTCGAGCGCTATCTGAACGATTTCGTATGGCAAGCTGGGCCCGGGAAGAGCTCCTCGCCTGCAGCATCGCGCGCCTGATCGGCGACGCCGCCCACGTCGCGGTCGGTGCCGCCTCGCCGATCCCGGCCACGGCGTGCGCGCTGCTGCGGGCGCAGGGCCGGCCGCTGCGCGTCTCGCTCCTGCACAAGCGCGCCGGCAATCCGTTCACCGAAGGCTCGCGCGAGCTGTTCGATCTCGCCGGACAGGGCCGCATCGACGTCTTTTTCCTCGGCGGCGCGCAGATCGACGGTGCCGCCAACGTGAACCTGGTGCAGGCCGGCGCGCATCGCTTTGCGGGATCGTTCGGTTCCGCGTTCATGTATTTCACGGCGCGGCGCACGATTCTTTTCCGCGAGGAGCACTCGCCGCGCGTGCTGGTGCCGAAGGTGGATTTCATCTCCGCGCCCGGCAGCAGCCCGCCGCAGGTGTGGCGGCGCGGCGGAGCGCAGGCGCTGCTGACCGGCAAGGCGCTGTTCGCCTGGCAGCCGCAAGGAAAACGCTTCCGGCTGGCAAGCGTGCACCCGGGCAACAGGCCGGCCGAGATTCGCGAGCTGACCGGATTCGATTACGACGCTCCCGAAAGCGTGCCGCTGACGCCGGCGCCTTCGAGCGAAGAAATCCGGCTGCTGCGCGGGCCCGTGGCGCGCGAGATCGCGCCCGACTATCCGGACTTCGCGCGGCGCGTGTGGGCGAGCGGTGCCGCGGCCTGAATCAGGCGAGCTCGGCCCAGCGTAGCGACCGGTGCACGGCGCCGTGCCAGCGCGCGACCAACTCGGCCGCTGCCGACGCGTCCATCTGCGGCTCGAAGCGCCGGTCGGCTTCCCAATGCGCGGCGATCGCCTCACGCGAGGACCAGAGGCTGGTCGCGAGCCCGGCCAGATAGGCGGCGCCGAGCGCCGTTGTTTCGAGCACGCGCGGCCGCACCACGGTGACGCCGAGAATGTCGGCCTGGAACTGCATCAGCAGATCGTTCACGGCAGCGCCGCCATCGACGCGCAGCTCGGCGAGTTTCACGCCGGAGTCCTTCTGCATCGCCTCGAGCACGTCGGCGCTCTGATAGGCGATCGATTCGAGCGCCGCACGCGCGATGTGCGCGCGCCCGGAGCCGCGCGTCAGGCCGATGAGCGTGCCGCGCGCGAACGGATCCCAGTGCGGCGCGCCCAGGCCGGTGAACGCCGGCACCAGATAGACGCCGGCGTTGTCGGGCACGCTGGCGGCCAGCTCCTCGATCTCGTGGGCGGAGCGGAAAAAACGCAGTTCGTCGCGCAACCACTGCACCACCGCACCGCCGACGAAGACGCTGCCTTCGAGCGCGTATTCCTTGTCGGCGTCGCGCGCATCGCGCGCGCGGCCGAGCTGTGCTGCCGCGGTGGTGAGCAGGCCGTTGGCCGAGGCCACCGCCCGCTCGCCGGTGTGCATCAGCATGAAGCAGCCGGTGCCGTAGGTGTTCTTCGCCATGCCGGCGTGGTGGCAGGCCTGGCCGAACAGCGCCGCCTGCTGGTCGCCCGCGATGCCCGCGATCGGCACCGCCGCGCCGAGAACGTCCGGCGCCACCATGCCGAAGGCATGCGCCGACGGATAGACCTCGGGCAGGATCGCGCGCGGCACCCTGAGAAGGCGCAGCAGCTCGTCGTCCCAGTCGCCGGTGTGGATGTTGAACAGCATCGTGCGCGATGCGTTGGAGGGGTCGGTGACGTGCGTGCGGCTCTGCGACAGCTGCCACACGAGCCAGGTATCGATGGTGCCGAACGCGAGCTCGCCGCGTTCCGCGCGCACGCGCGCACCGGGCAGGTGATCGAGCAGCCACGCGATCTTGGTGGCCGAGAAATACGGGTCGATCACCAGGCCGGTCTTGGCGCGCACCGTTTCCTCTGCGCCCGCGGCGCGCAGGTCGGCGCACTGCGGCGCAGTGCGCCGGTCCTGCCAGACGATGGCGTTGTAGAGCGGCTCGCCGGTCTGCCGGTCCCAGAGCACCGTGGTCTCGCGCTGGTTGGCGATGCCCAGGGCGCGCAAACCGTCGGCGCCGATGCCGGCCTTTTCCAGAGCCTCGCGCGCGACGTTGCGCTGGGTCAGCCAGATTTCCTGCGCGTCGTGCTCGACCCATCCCGGCTGGGGATAGAGCTGGCGCAACTCGCGTTGTGCGCTCCCCAGCGCAATGCCCTGCTCGTCAAACACGATCGCGCGCGAACTGGTGGTTCCCTGGTCGAGCGCGAGGACGCACGGCATGATCAATTCTAGCAGGGGGGCGGATGCTAGAATGCGCGCCCCCCTTGCCGCTGCCCGTTTTGCGCGCGAGCTGACGCGCACGCGGCGCGCCGGACAGCCGGTGCGCTATCCGAAGTGGTACACGGGAGAGGCGAACGCATGAAGATCCACGAATATCAGGGCAAGGAGCTGTTGCGCCAATTCGGCGTCGCGACGCCGCGCGGCATCGCCTGCTTTACGCTCGACGAGGCGGTGGCGGCGGCACGCACGCTCGGCGGCAGCGTCTGGGTGGTGAAGGCGCAGATCCACGCCGGCGGACGCGGCAAGGGCGGCGGCGTCAAGGTCGCCAAATCGCTCGACGAGGTGCGCGCGAAAGCGCGGCAGATTCTCGGCATGCAGCTGGTGACGCACCAGACCGGGCCCGCTGGCCAGAAGGTGCGGCGCCTGCTGATCGAGGAGGGGGCCGACATCCGCAAGGAACTCTACGTCGGCATGGTGGTGGACCGGCAGACGCAGCGCGTGTGCCTCATGGCTTCCTCGGAAGGCGGCATGGACATCGAGCAAGTCGCCGCCAACCACCCGGAGAGGATCCACAAGATGTTCATCGATCCGGCTGCCGGGCTGAACGATGCCGATGCGCAGGTGCTCGCGCGCAGCATCGGCGTGCCGAAGACTTCGGTCGCGCAGGCGGCACAGCTGCTGCAGGCGCTCTACCGTTGCTACGAACAGACCGACGCCTCGCTCGCCGAAATCAATCCGCTCGTGGTGACCGCGGACGGGCGCGTCGTGGCGCTCGATGCCAAGCTCAATTTCGACGACAACGCGCTCTTCCGTCATCCCGAGATCGTCGCCCTGCGCGATCTCGACGAGGAGGACCCGCTCGAGATCGAAGCCTCGAAACACGACCTTTCCTACATCTCGCTCGACGGCAACATCGGCTGCATGGTGAACGGTGCCGGCCTCGCGATGGCCACCATGGACACGATCAAGCTGTTCGGCGGCGAGCCGGCCAACTTCCTCGACGTCGGCGGCGGCGCCAGCGCGGAAAAGGTCACCGCCGCGTTCAAGATCATGCTGCAGAACCCGAAGGTCAGGGCGATCCTGGTCAACATCTTCGGCGGCATCATGAAGTGCGACACCATCGCCGCGGGCATCGTCGCCGCGGCGCGCGAGGTGAAGCTCGCGGTGCCGCTCGTGGTCCGCATGAAGGGCACCAACGAGGACATCGGCAGGAAGATCCTCGCCGATTCCGGGCTGCCGATCATTTCGGCCGACAACATGGGGCAGGCCGCCCAGAGGGTGGTCGCGGCGGTGAAGGCCCTGCAGGCGAAGAAGAAGGCGCCGAAACCCAAGCCCAAGCCCAAGCCCAGGCAGAAAGCAAGACCGAAGGCGAAACCGGCAGCGAAGGCGAATGTCGGGCGCATTCCCGGGGCGCGGCCCGAGGCGAAGCGCTCGAAGGGGAAGAAGAAATGAGCATCCTCATCAACCGCAGGAGCCGCGTGGTCACGCAGGGCATCACCGGCAACACCGGGCAGTTCCACACGCGCACCAGCCGCGAGTACGCCAATGGCCGCGAGTGTTTCGTCGCCGGCGTCAACCCCAAGCGGGCGGGCGAGAATTTCGAGGGCATTCCGATCTTCGGCTCGGTGCGCGAGGCGCGCGACCGGACCGGCGCCACGGTCTCTGTGATTTACGTTCCACCGGCCGGAGCCGCGGCCGCGATCTGGGAGGCGGTGGAAGCGGATCTGGACCTGGCGATCTGCATCACCGAGGGCATCCCGGTGCGCGACATGATCGCGCTGCGCGATCGCATGAAGAGGGAAAACCGGAGGACGCTGCTGCTCGGGCCCAACTGTCCGGGGGTGATCACGCCGGGCGAACTGAAGATCGGCATCATGCCGGGACACATCCACCGCAAAGGCCGGGTCGGCGTCGTATCGCGTTCCGGCACGCTCACCTACGAGGCGGTGGCGCAGCTCAGCGAACTCGGCATCGGCCAGTCCACCGCCGTGGGCATCGGCGGCGATCCGGTGAACGGCCTGAAGCACATCGACGTGCTGAAACTCTTCAATGACGACCCCGACACCGACGCCGTGGTGATGATCGGCGAGATCGGCGGCTCGGACGAGGAAACCGCCGCGCGCTGGGCGAAAGAGTACATGAGGAAACCCGTGGTCGGGTTCATCGCCGGCGTCACGGCCCCCGCGGGCAAGCGCATGGGCCACGCCGGGGCGATCATCTCCGGCGGCAAGGGCACGGCGCAGGAAAAGCTGGCGGTGATGGAAGAGTGCGGCATCCGGGTGACGCGCAATCCGGCCGAGATGGGCCGCACGCTCAAGTCGGTCCTCGGCTAGCCGGACCAGCACCTTGTCGGCCGTCTCGCACGCTGGCCGCGCCGCGGTCACGCTGGCCACCGTGTTGCCCTACGCGGCGACGATCTTCATCTCGTCGTTCCTGCTGTTCCTGGTGCAGCCGATCATCGCCAAGCAGATCCTGCCGTGGTTCGGCGGCTCGGCCGCGGTGTGGACGACGTGCCTCGTCTTCTTCCAGAGCGCGCTGCTCGCCGGCTACGCGTACGCGGACCTGACGACGCGTCTCGGCCCGCGCCGCCAGGCGCTGCTGCACGTCGCGCTGCTCCTGGCGTCGCTCGCGTTTCTGCCGATCATTGCCTCGGGCAGCTGGAAACCGCAGGGCGACGAGACGCCGATGCCCGCCATTCTGCTGCTGCTCGGCGCGACCATCGGCCTGCCCTATTTCCTGCTCTCGACCACCACGCCGCTGCTGCAGGCGTGGTATTGGCGGCGTTTTCAGTCGGCGGTGCCGTATCGCCTGTTCGCCCTCTCGAACTTCGCCTCGCTCACGGCGCTGCTCGGATTTCCGCTCGCCTTCGAGCCGTTCCTGACGCTGCCGCAACTCGGCTGGATCTGGTCGGTGCTGTACGCCGTGCTCGTTGCCCTGTGCGCGGGCATCGCCTGGCGCTCGATCGAGGAGCTGCCGGCGGCTGCCGCCGCGGCGCGCGTCCACGGCGCGCCGCCCGCGGCGTCGGCCCAGGTGACGTGGTTCGCGCTCTCGGGCATGGGTTCGGTGATGCTGCTCGCGACCACGAATCACGTCACCCAGAACGTCGCCAGCGTGCCGTTTCTCTGGGTGCTGCCGCTGTCGCTGTACCTGCTCAGTTTCATCCTCGCGTTCGACCACCCGCGCTGGTACCGGCGCGGGCTGTTCCAGCTCGCGCTGGCAGCTTTGCTGCCGGCGATGGCCTGGTACCTCAATTCGCTCGACCTGTGGATCGCGGTGCCGGTCTACTTCGCCGGTCTGTTCGCCGCCTGCATGTGGTGCCATGGCGAGCTGGCGCTGCTCAAGCCCGACCCGCGGCACCTGACCCGGTTCTATCTCATGCTTTCGCTTGGCGGCGCGGCGGGCGCCGTGCTGGTGGCGATCGTGGCGCCGCTCGCGCTCCACGGCTAC
>Ga0155946_1183_pt1 | contig 15416 bp, 20 predicted proteins | sample RifCSPlowO2_02_FD_107600 | JGI IMG/M metagenome (GOLD analysis project Ga0155946, IMG submission 107600) | Betaproteobacteria bacterium RIFCSPLOWO2_02_67_12
GAACGCGACGAACGACTTTGCATCGATCGCGAAGTCGACGCCCTTGACGGCCCGCACCTCGACCTCGCCGGCGCGGTAGGTCTTGACCAGGTTTTGGGCGCGAATCATCGGCTCCACCGTCATGGCGACATCAGGCGGCGTTCACTTAAACCACATCATCGCGAAGAAGAACAGGATCCCGGCGCTCGCCCGTACTTCGCGTTCGTCGAGCACCGGTACCGCGCAGGCGTCTACACGTTCGCCAAAGCCAAAGATCGCATTCACGTCACTGCCCTCTGTTCGTATCCGCTTGCGCACATTTAAAGGTTTTTCTGCACGCCGCGGGTTTCGCTTTGTGGCGGATTTGTCGCGCCCGGTAGCGCGGGCCGCCTTTGTTACGGTGCGCTACAAAGCGACTGGCTGCAGTTTGGCGAAGTCGTTGCTTCAAGGGTTGACACCCGTCAAGCGCGCTGCAATTCGCCTGACGGCCTATTGCAGCCGGTACCCCGCGTGGCACGCGACGCACGCCTGGGTGGTGCGCGCCAAAGCGGCCAAGGAAGGTTTCAGATCCCCGGTGACGGCGGTTTTCTGCAGCGCGATCGCGAACTGGCTCGCGCCGCGGTGCATGGCCGTCCCGGCGTCCTGCATGCCCTGCGGCATGTATTTCGCGACTTCGTGCGCTTCGTGCGCGATGAGCGAGGTCATCCCCAGCCGCTCCTCGGCGATCTTGCCCGCCTCGTCGAAGCTCTCGCGGGCGAGCGCGTCCTGGATCTGTGCCAACGAGCGCAGGTGGTCCCTCATGTTGGCCATGGTGCGCGCGCGCAACGAGTCGGGAAATTTGACCAGCAGGCGACCCTCAGGCGGAGCAGCATGACCGTCGTGCGACACGGGAGCGTGCTGCGCAGCGCCCGCTGCAGGCGCTGAATGCGAATGTTGTGCAAACGCCGCATTCCCGAAGCCGGCCGTAGCGATTCCAAGGGCCGCGGCGATGAGTGCGTTCGCTGCCTTCATTTCCGTCCTCCGCGGCCCGTCGAATAATCCGGGCATGCTAGTCTCGCCGGGCGCGCCACGCGTATGATCGCGATCATATGGCCGGAATCATCAGCGATGGAGGATTTCGCGTGTCCGCTCCTTTGACCGACCGCGACGGGATCGCCGCGCTGCGTGCCTGTCCCGAGCTTGCGGCAGTTGCGGGCAGCCTGCGCCGCGAAGCGATCGAAATCGGCGTTGCGGCCGGAGAGACGGTGTTCCGGGTTGGTGCGCAGCCCCGCCGGATGTATTGGGTTGCTGCCGGTGAGGTGCGCCTCCTCAGGCGGTCGCGCAGCGGCGGCGAGATCATCCTGCAGCGCGCAGTGTCCGGCTTCCTGGCCGAGGCAAGCCTGGAGTCGCCCCGCTATCATTGCGACGCGCTCGCCGCGCTGGACAGCCGGTTGCTGGGGTTTCCCATCGAGCCCTTCCGCGCAGCGCTGCGCGGCGACGAGGACTTCAGGAATTTCTGGATGACGCGGCTCGCGCGCGAAGTGCGCGTGCTCCGCGCACAGTGCGAGCGGCTCAGCCTGCGCACCGCCGCGGACCGCATCGAACACTACATCGAGGCGGAAGGCCGCGACGGGCGGCTCGAATTGCGGCGAACGAAGAAGGCCTGGGCGGCCGAGCTCGGCCTGACGCATGAGGCGCTCTATCGCGCACTCGCCGGTCTCGCGCGTGCCGGAAGAATTTCACTCGTGCATGACGATGGCGCGCTGGTGCTTACGCCCAAAGGAGCGCGCGGCGGACCACGGTCGCATTGACTGTGGAACCACGACGGCACGGGACGTTGCCCGCGATGTGCGGACACGATGCCGAGCCGTCCTGTTTCCCCGGCTACTTCCACACGGTGTCAGGTCTGCGGCAAACCGGACGCAAGCGCTCAGCGAACCACCAGGACGGCGCGTCCTGCGTACTGCACGACCTGCTTGGAAACCGAGCCGAGCAGCAGGCGCGTGAACTTCGAGCGGCCGCGGCTGCCCACCACGATCAGATCGACCTCGTGGCGATCCGCGTCGTAGATGATCTGCTCGGCCGGATGCCCGACGCCGACCTCGAAATGCGTCTTGATGCCCTTCGCCGCCGCGAGCGGCTTCAGTTCGGCGAGCAAGCCACGGTGGTAGCGGCGCGAATTCTCGATCACGGCTTCGGTCTCGACGTCGTCCGCCACATCCGGCGTGCGCGCCACGCTGAGTACGTACAACTCGGCGCCGTGCGTCGCGGCGAGATCGCAGGCCGTGCCGAACGCCTTCTTCGCAGCCTCCGAACCATCGTACCCCAGCAGGATTCGCCGATACATGCGGTCACCTCCGCCCGGCGCCGGTATTGGACGCCGGCACGCTCACGTCAATTTCTTCCACTCTCAGCAAATGGCGCGGCATGAACCAGGCGTTGGCAATCAGCGTCGGTATCACGGCACTCGCGATCACCGCCGCGACCAGCGCGGAATACTGCGCCTGGTCGATCAGTTCGTGCGACAGGCCGAACAGCGCCGAGATGGTGCCGAACGTCAGGCCGGTCGACATCAGCAGCGTCGTGTACATGCCCTCCTTCTTCGGCGAACGGAACGCCCGCGTCACCGGATAGACGCCCGCGATCTTGGTCATGACCTTGACCACAAGCATCAGCAGGAATGCGCCGGGCGCCACGACCAGCGCGGGCAGCGAGACAAACGACCCGGCGCGGATGAAGTAGAACGGCGTCAACAACCCGAAACACAGCGTGCGCAGCCGCCGCACCAGCACGTGGTCCTTGCCTACCGTACCCGCGAGCACCATGCCCAGGAGGTAGGCCGGCAGCACCGCTTCGCTGTCGGCCCAGCTCGCGAGCGCTCCGAGTCCGAACAGGCACAGCAGCAGGTACTTGGCCTCGAGCTCCGCCGGCCGACCGCCATAACGCCGGAAAAAACGCGGCGTGAGCCAGGGCAGGAGAAACGCCGTCAACGCCAGCGCGCCGACGAACAGCAGCGTCTTCAGCGTGAACGGCGCGAAGATCAGGCCCAGCGCGACCACGGTGCCGAGATCGGTGATGAAACAGGCCGCGAGAACGGTCTTGCCGTAATCGGTGGTGTTGAAGCCGAATTCGATCATCACGGCGTACACCACCGCGACCGAGGTCGTCGACATGGCGATGCCGGCGAGCCAGCTGGCCATGGGGTTCCACCCCAGCAGCCAGTGCGCGGCGGCGGCGCAGCCGATGAACGGCGCGAAAAAGCTGATCAGCCCGATGGCCGTGGCCTCCTTCCATTTTCGCCGGAACACATCGGGGTCCAGTTCGGCACCCGCCAGGAAAGTCAGCACGATCGCACCGCTGCCCGAGAGGAACCTGATCCAGCTCTGGTCGGCGCCGAGCGCCGCGGTCCCCACCAGGGCACCGATGACGAGCTGCGCGATCGTGCCGACGACAATTTCGGACAGTGCCGTCGCGATGCGCAGCCAGATCGACACCAGCGTGGCGAAGAGCGCCAGGCCGAGCCAGAGCGCCGCCAGCGCCCAGATCTCAGTCATCGCCTTCGGTCATGCCGAATTCCGCCGCCACCTTGGCGTAGACGACGCGCACGTGTTCGCCCCGGAGCGCCTCGAGCAGTTGCGCGCATTGTTCGTCCACCATATCACTTGACCTCCTGCCAGCGCTCCGCGGCCTCGTCGTCCGAGCTTCGTGCCTCGACCCAGCGTTCGCCCTCGGACGTGCGCTCCTTCTTCCAGAACGGCGCGCGCGTCTTCAGGTAATCCATGACGAACTCGCAGGCCGCAAAGGCGTCGCCGCGGTGGCCGCTCGCCACCGCCACCAGCACGATGCGGTCGGTCGGCTGCAATTCGCCGACGCGATGGATCACCGTGCAATCGATCACGTCCCAGCGGCTGCGCGCCTGCTCGACGATCGCGCCGATCGACTTCTCGGTCATGCCCGGATAGTGCTCGAGCGTCATGCGTCCGACTTCGGCGCCCTCGTTGACGTCGCGCACCGAGCCGACGAACGCCGCCAGCGCGCCGACTCGCGGATTGCCGCGCGCGAGCGCCTCGATCTCCGCGCCGCAATCGAAGTCTTCGCGCTGGACGGAAATCTTCATCTTCAGCCGCCGGTTACCGGGGGGAAAAACGCGACCTCATCGCCCGCGGCGATCGTAGCGGAAGGCGCCGCCATGGACTGATTGAGCGCCGTGCGCACCAATCTGCCCTCGGCCAGCGCCGCCTGCCAGGCCGGTCCGCGCTGCCGCAGATGCGCGCGCAGCGCGCCCACCGTGCTCACCTCGGCCGGAAGGTCGAGTTCCTCGCCTGCGATTCCCAGTTGCTCACGCAGGCTGGCGAAAAAAAGCAGCTTGATCCTCACCCGTAGAGCTCCGTATATGGCAGAAAGCGCACCGCGTCTCCCTTGCGGATCGCCTGGTTGGGCGGATTGTCCACCAAGCCGTCGGCCCAGGCGGTCGAAGTCAGCACCGCCGAGTCCTGCGTGGGATAGAGATCGAGCCCCCCGGAGGAGTTCCGCCTGACGCGCAGGAACTCGCGCCGCGCGTCCGGCCGCGGCCAGTCGAAATCGGAGCGCAGGCCGAGCGCATGTGGCGCGACCGCATCGATGCCTTGCGTGCGCAGCAGAAACGGACGCACGAAGATGAGGAAGGTGATGAAGCTGGATACCGGATTTCCCGGCAGACCGATGAACGCCGCCGCGCCGACCTTGCCGAAGGCGAGCGGCCGCCCGGGTTTCATGGCGATGCGCCACATCAGCAACGTGCCTTCGGCCTCGACCGCGGGGCGCACATGGTCCTCTTCGCCCACCGACACGCCGCCCGAGGTGACGATGACGTCGTTCTCGCAGGCCGCGCGCCGCAACACCTCGCGCGTCGCATCGAGCCGGTCGGGCACGATGCCGTAATCGCGCACCTCGCAGCCATAGACCTGCGCCAGGCCGCGCAAGGTGAAACGGTTCGAGTTGTAGATTCGTCCGGGAGCGAGCGGCTCTCCGGGCATCACCAGCTCGTCACCGGTGAAGAAAAGACCCAGCCGCAGGCGCCGGCGCACCGGCAGCGTCTTGATACCGACCGACGCCGCGAGCCCGGTATCCTGCGGGCGCAAGCGCACGCCCGCGGCAAGGATCCGGTCGCCCGCGCGGATGTCGCTGCCGGTCAGCCGGATCCAGTCGCCGGGCCGCGGAACCTTGTTCACCACGACGTGCTCGCCGTCGGCGCTGCAGAATTCCTGCATCACCACCGCATCGGCGCCGGGCGGAACCGGCGCGCCGGTGAAGATGCGCGCCGCCGTGCCCGGCGCGAGCGGCACGCCGACGCTGCCCGCCGCGATCCGTTGCGTCACCTTGAGTCGCATGCCGGGTGCGGTAAGGTCGGCCAGTCGCAGCGCATAGCCGTCCATGGCGCTGTTGTCCATCGGCGGCACCTCCAGCGCAGATACCTGCGCCTGCGCCAGCACGCGGCCGGTCGCCTCGAGCGCCGGCACCTGCTCCAGGTCCGGCACCGCCGTGGCTCCGTCCAGCAGGCGCGCGAGCGCCTCGTCGACCGAGAGCAATCCCGAATTCATCGGCCCAGTCCGAGATGCACCATCACGAAGGCCGCAATGGCATCGGTATCGTTCAGGTCGAGCACCGGGATACCCGTTTTAAGCTTCGAGTCGGTCGCGATGGCGACGATATCCCGGTCCTTCGGGTGCAGCAGCGCTTCGCCGGTCGCTGCGCGCCAGACCTCGATTTTCGGGATCGACTCGAACTTGAAGCCCTCCACGATGAGCAAATCGCAGGGCGACAGCCGTTCGGCCTGCTCCTCGAACGTCGGCTCGCGCTCGCCGCGCAGCTCGTGCATCAGCACCCAGCGGCGCGAAGAGGTCACCAGCACCTCGCCCGCCCCGGCGTGCCGGTGCCGGTACGAATCCTTGCCGGCCTGATCGACGTCGAAGGTGTGGTGCGCGTGCTTGATGAGTGAAACGCGCAGGCCGTGCTCTGCGAAACGGGGAATGATCCGCTCGATCAGCGTCGTCTTGCCGCTGCCCGACCAGCCCGCGAAACCGATGGTTTTCATGCCGCTCATGGCGATGACCGAGGGCGGATTCTAAAAAAGAACCATCTTGCAGCCGGCCAGAGCGAGCACGACGCCGAGGACGCGGCGGATGAGCGGGTTCGCAAACCGGCGGCTGCCGAACTCGGCTCCGAGCCAGCCGCCGATCAGCACGGCGCCCGCGAGAATCCCGATCTGCGGCGGCAGCGCCGCCGTTCCGGCGGCCAGCCCGGCGGCGAGGCCGGCGATCGAATTCACGAGGATGAACGGCGCCGCGACCGCCGAGGTCTGCTTGGTGCCCGCCCAGCCCAGCATGAGGAGCAGCGGGCTGAGGAAGATGCCGCCGCCGACTCCGGTCAATCCGGATAGCAGTCCGATCGCAGCGCCTATCGGCATCGCCCAGCCGATCGGCGGCTCACGCACGGCGCGCATCTCTTCGCCCAGGCGAGCGCTGCGCCACAGCTGCCAGGCCGCGTAGACCAGCACCGCGCCGACCAGCGCCTTGTAGGCGTGTCCCGGCAGGGTGATCGCGCCGCCGAGGTAAGCCAGCGGGATCGACACCGCGGCGAACGGCCAGAACAGCCGCCAGCGGAAATGCCCGGCGCGCCGGAATTTGTAGGTCGCGATCGCCGAGACGACGATGTTGAGGGTGAGCGCGATCGGCCGCATCTCCTGCGGCGCGATTCCAGCCAGCGCCATCGCTGCGAGGTACGCGGAGGCACCGCCGTGGCCGACCAACGCATAGCCGAACGCCGCGACCAGCATCGCGGCTGCGAGCAGCGCCATCGTAAGGTCGGCCATGGGCAACGCTTCCATCGCGTTGCGAACGATACCCCATGTCGAAACCCTTACCGGGCGTTGGGGAAAAAGAGCTGCTCGCCGCCGATCTTGTACTCGGCGATCGCCCGCTGACCCTCCGCCGAGAGCAGCCAGTCGATGAATGCCTGTCCCATCTCACGCTTCACGCTCGGATGCCTGGCGGGATTCACCAGCATGACGCCGTACTGGTTGAACAGGCGCGTATCGCCCGCGACCACGATCGCCAGGTCGGCGCGATTCTTGAACGCAAGCCACGTGCCGCGGTCGGCGAGGATATAGGCATTCATGCCTGCGGCGCTGTTCAGCGCCGGCCCCATGCCCTGGCCCGTGTCCCGGTACCACGGCCCCTTGTCCTGCGCGATATCCACCCCGGCCATCTTCCAGATTTCCAGTTCGGCGAAATGGGTGCCGCTCTTGTCGCCGCGCGAAACGAACGGCGCCTGCGCCGCCTTCACTTCGCGAAACGCTTGCAGCACATCCTTGCCGCCAGCGACTTTCGCCGGGTCGGATTTCGGCCCGATGAGGACGAAATCGTTGTACATGACCTCGAAGCGTTTCACGCCGAAGCCTGCGGCGACGAATGTTTCCTCCAGCGGCCGCGCATGCACGAATACGACGTCGGCGTCGCCGCGCTTGCCCATGTCGAGCGCCTGGCCGGTGCCGAGCGCGACGACGCGCACCCGGATGCCGGTTTTGTTCTCGAAGATCGGCAGCAGGTGCTTGAACAGCCCGCTCTGTTCGGTCGAGGTTGTAGAAGCTACCGTGATGTAGCGCTGTTGAGCGTGCACCGGCAGCATCACCATGCCTGCGGCAAGAACCAGCAAGCCCTGCCGGATCATTTCCATGGCAACTCTCCTTTGACAAAGGCCGCCGCCTCCGCGGAGGCCGGCTGCGCAAAGAACTGCTCGACCGGCGCGCGCTCGACCAGGCGTCCCTGGTGGATGAACAGCACCTCGTCGCCGAGCCGGCGCGCCTGCCCCAGGTTGTGCGTCGCCATGACGATCTTGGTTCCCGAGGCATCGAACGCCTGGATCACGCGCTCGATCTCGCGCGTCGCACTCGGATCGAGACTGGCGGTCGGCTCGTCGAGGAACAGGACTTCCGGATGCAGCGCCCAGGCGCGCGCCAGCGCGAGACGCTGCTGCTCGCCGCCCGAGAGCACGCGCGCCGGACGCTGCGCGAGGTGCACCAGGCCTACGCTCTCCAGGGCCTCGATCGCGAGGCGTTCGCGTTCCATGCGCGCAATGCGCGCCACTTTCAGCGCGTAGACGATATTGGCGAGCGCACTCCGGCGCAGCAGCACCGGTCGCTGGAAGACCATCGCCTGCAGGCGGCGCCGGCGCTCGGCATCGGGCTCGTTCCATGCGACCGCTCCTGCGGTCGGCGCGAGCAGGCCGTGCATCAGGCGCATCAGCACGCTCTTGCCGGCGCCGTTGGCGCCGAGAATGATGCTGCTCGGGCCCGCGGCGACCTCGATCGACATGCGGTCGATGATGGTGCGCCCGCCGGCCGCGAAACTCGCATCGCGCAGCGTCAAGGGAAGGATGCGTCCGGTCGCCGCCATCAGCCGTAGCGCCGCTGCGCGGCATCCTTCACGACTTGCGCCACGGCGTTGAGCGCGATCACCAGCGCGATCAGCACGATGCCGAGCGACAGCGCGAGCGGCAGGTCGCCCTTCGATGTCTCCAGCGCGATGGTGGTCGTCATGACGCGCGTGACGCCGTCGATGTTGCCGCCGACGATCATCACCGCGCCCACCTCGGCCGAGGCGCGTCCCAGTCCCGCAAGGATCGCAGTGAGAAGCGAGAAACGGATATCCCAGACCAGCGTCAGCGCCGCGCCGGGGCCATGCGCGCCGAGCGAGCGCAGCTGCTCCTCGTACTCGATCCAGGCGTCCTCCACCGCTTGCCTGCAAAGCGCGGCGATGATCGGCAGGATCAGGATCGACTGTGCGATCACCATGGCCGGCGGCGTGAACAGGAGCCCCAGCGCGCCGAGCGGACCGGCGCGCGACAGCATCAGGTAGACGAACAACCCGACCACCACCGGCGGCAATCCCATCAGGGCGTTGAGCAGGACCACGATCGCGCGGCGCCCCGGAAAACGGCCGATCGCGATCGCGGCCCCCAGCGGCAGGCCGAGCAGCGTGGCGAAAACGACCGCCGAAAGGCTCACCTCGAGGCTGAGCCACACGATCTCGACCAGCGCGCGGTCCGCCGAGAGCATCAGCCCGAACGCGCCGCGCAGCGCCTGGAGTACCGAGTCCATGGCCGCGACCTAAGCGCGCCGCGCGCCGCCGGGGCGCCCGGCCTTATATGTTCCAGCGTACATATCCAATTCCAACCATGACTATAATTCAGTCTCCCCCTCGCACCGAATAGGCATTCCAGTGCATAAAGGTCCCGCGATCGAACTCGAGGTGAGCTGGCTCGCGGCCGAGGGCCTGCCGCGTGAGCGCGGGCGGATGCTGGCGCGGCTGCTGCACGCGCTGGCCGGCGCAGCTTCATTGACCGATGCGGCGCGCGCACTCGGCGTCTCCTACCGCTATGCCTGGGGACTGCTGGGCGACGGCGCGCGCTCGCTGGGCGGGCCGCTGGTCGACATGGGCCGCGGTCGCGGCGCCCGCCTGACTGCGCTCGGGCGCAAGGTGCTGGAGGCCGACGCGCGCGTCCGCGCCGCCCTGGGTGCGCCGTTCGAACGGCTGCGCGGCGAGCTGGCGGACCTGCTCGCCGAGGCGCTGCCGCGCAGGCAACCGCGCCTGACGGTGCGCGCCAGCCATGACCTCGCGCTGGGCGAGCTGGCGCAGCTCTGCGCGGCGCAGCTCGATCTCGACATCGAGATCCGCGGTGCCGACGAAAGCCTTGCCGCGCTGGCGCAGGGGCAATGCGACCTTGCGGGCTTTCACGTCGCCGATGCGCTGCCGCGCGCCGCCGCCGCTGCCGCCGCGCTCGGCCGCTGGCTCGACCCGCGCAAGCATGCGCTGATCCATTTCGTGACGCGCGAGCAAGGCCTGATCGCGCGCCGCGGCTCGCGCATCCGGGGAGTTCACGACCTGGCGCGACCCGGCGTGCGCTTCATCCATCGCCAGAGCGGGTCCGGCGCGCGCGCCGACGAGCAGCCGGGCACGTCGGTCGCCGCCGCAGTCGCCGAGGGCCGCGCCGACGCCGGTTTCGGCCTGCGCGCCGATGCCACGCGGTTCAAGCTCGCTTTCGCGCCGCTGGCGATCGAGCGCTATTTCTTCGCCTGCTCGAAGGCCACGTTGCGCGGCGCCGCGCTCAAGATATTGCTCGAGGTCTTCCGCAGCCCGGAGTTCACGGCCCGCATCGCGACGCTTCCCGGATACGACGCCAGGCATGCCGGCAGGCGCGAGGCACTCGATGCCGCCTTGACCTGGGTCGAGCGGCCGCGCCGGCCGGTGCGGCCTTGACACGGCACCGGCAGCTGGCGCAATCTATCCGTGCGGGGATCGCGGACTCCCCGGTTCAAGACGCGCCGCGTCCAAGTTCTGCGGACCTTCTCGGATAAAGGAGAAAGCCATGGACGCGAGCATCACCGCCGCAACACTGCGGCAAACCCTCGAAAGCGACAACCCTCCCCTCGTCATCGACGTGCGCCAGCGCGAGCGTTATCGCGAAGCGCACGACCTCGTCCGGGGTGCATTGCGGCGCGACCCCTTGCGCGTCGCCGACTGGGCGAAAACCCTGCCCGCGGCGGCGGACGTGGTCCTCTACTGCGTGCACGGCCACGAAGTCAGCCAGGAAACTGCGGCAGCGCTGCAGGCCGCCGGGATCAACGCGCGCTTCCTGGAAGGCGGCATCGAGCACTGGCGCGAATCGGGCGGCGCACTGGCCCCCAAGCCCGCGGGATCTGCAACACGCTGGGTCACGCGCGAGCGGCCGAAGATCGACCGCATCGCCTGCCCCTGGCTGATCCGGCGCTTCATCGATCCGCAGGCCGAGTTCCTCTACGTGCCGAGCGCGGAGGTGCGCCGCGTGGCCGCCGAGCGCGAAGCGGTGCCTTACGACATTGCGGAGGTCGAGTTTTCGCACGAGGGCGACCTCTGCAGCTTCGATGCATTCCTCACCGCGTACCGGCTGCGCGATCCGGCGCTCGACGAACTGGCGCTGATCGTGCGCGGCGCGGATACCAACCGGCTCGAGCTCGCGCCGCAGGCGGCCGGCCTCGCCGCGATCTCGCTCGGCCTGTCGCGCAGCTTCCCGGACGATCACGCGATGCTCGCCCACGGCATGGTGATGTACGACGCGCTCTACCGCTGGTGCAGGGAGGGCAAGGACGAGGTGCACACCTGGAATCCCGAGGCGTACCGTTGATCGGCGACGGCTCCGGCCGCGCCGCTGCGCCGCCCGCTGCGGTCACCTTCGGCGAAGCTTTTCGCTTCTGGCTCAAGCTCGGTTTCATCAGCTTCGGCGGACCGACGGGCCAGATCGCGATGATGCACGCCGAACTGGTCGAGCGCCGGCGCTGGATTTCGGAGAACCGCTTCCTGCACGCGCTCAACTACTGCATGGTTCTTCCCGGGCCGGAAGCGACGCAGCTCGCCACCTACATCGGCTGGATGATGCACCGCACGTGGGGCGGCATCGTCGCCGGCACGCTGTTCGTGCTGCCGTCGGTGTTCATCCTGATCGCGCTGTCGTGGATCTACCTCGCCTACGGGAGCGTGCCGCTGGTGGCCGGGATCTTTTACGGCATCAAACCGGCGGTGGTGGCGATCGTGCTCGTGGCCGCGTGGCGCATCGGTTCGCGCGCGCTGAAGCATCCGGCGCTGTGGGCGATCGCCGCGGCCGCCTTCGTCGCGATCTTCGCGCTCAGCGTGCCCTTCCCCGCCATCGTCATCGCCGCCGGCTGCATCGGCTATCTGGGCGGGCGTTTTGCGCCCCACGTGTTTGCTGCAAGCGGCGGCCACGGCACGGCGGCATCCGGCTATGGCGCTGCGCTGATCGATGACGGCACACCGACGCCGCAGCACGCGCGCTTCACCTGGCCTCGGCTGTGGCTGCACCTCGCGGCTGGTCTTGCGATCTGGGCGCTGGCGATGGGCGCTCTGGTATCGGCGTTGGGTTGGCAGGCCACTCTCACGCAGATGGGCTGGTTCTTCACCAAGGCGGCCCTGCTCACCTTCGGCGGCGCCTACGCCGTGCTGCCCTATGTCTACCAGGGCGCGGTCGAGCACTACCAGTGGCTTACGGGCCCGCAAATGATCGACGGGCTGGCGCTTGGCGAGACCACGCCCGGGCCGCTGATCATGGTGGTCGCCTTCGTGGGATTCGTGGGTGCCTGGACGCAGGGGCTCTTCGGCGGCGACGCCCTGCTCCGGGCCGGCGCGGCCGGTGCGCTGGTGGCGACCTTTTTCACCTTTCTGCCCTCGTTCGTCTTCATTTTCGTCGGCGCGCCCTTCATCGAAACCACGCACGGCAATCTGCGCTTCAGCGCCCCGCTCACCGGCATCACCGCCGCGGTGGTCGGCGTCGTGATGAATCTGGCATTGTTCTTCGCCTACCACGTGTTGTGGCCGCAGGGGTTCGACGGGCGCTTCGAGTGGCTGTCCGCGCTCGTCGGAACCGCGGCCTTCGTCGCGCTGTTTCGCTACAAGGCCGGCATCATGCCCGTCATCGGCGCTTGCGCGCTCGCCGGGCTCGCCGTTACGCTCGCGCGCTGACCGCAACCGGAGGCAAACCCATGGCCGCCTATGTGATCGCCGAAGTGAACGTCACCGAGCCGAAGTCCTACGAGGAGTATCGCAAGCTCGTCCCCGCCACCCTCGAGAAGCATGGCGGCCGCTTCCTGGTGCGAGGCGGCGCCGTGGAGACCAAGGAAGGCGGCTGGGCGCCCGCGCGCATCGTGGTGCTCGAATTTTCCTCGATGGCGCAGGCGCGCAACTGGTATCACTCGCCCGAATATCAGCAGGCGCTCGCCATCCGGCTGAAGACCGCGGATTCGAAGGTGATTTTCGTAGAGGGTGCGTAGCTGAGCCCTGCACCCGCGGCTGCCGGCTACGTTTACGTCGCCCGCGCGATCAGGGATTTCGGCGACGGCTTCATCGCGATCCTGCTCCCGGTCTACCTCACTGCGCTCGGGCTGTCCGCCTTCGACGTCGGCGTGGTGGCGACGCTGGCGCTGCTGGGATCGGCGCTTCTCACCCTTGCGATCGGGTTCCTGGGCGGGCGTCACGATCACCGCAGGCTGCTGCTCGCCGCCTCAGCGCTCATGGCCGGCACGGGACTCGCCTACGCCGCGGCGAGCGACTACGCGATTCTGCTGCTGGTCGCCTTCGTCGGCACCATCAACCCCTCCGGCGGCAGCACCAGCGTCTTCGTGCCTCTCGAGCACACCGTGCTTTCGGGCGCGGTGGCAGCGGTCGAGCGTACCCGTGCCTTCGCGCGATACAGCCTGATCGGCGCCCTGGCCGGCGCATTGGGTGCGCTCGCAGCGGCCACCCCGGATTGGATTGCCCCGGCAGGCGTCTCCAGGCTGGATGCCATCAGGATCATGTTTGCAGCCTATGCGATGCTCGGGATACTTGGAGGCCTTGCGTACTGGTGCATCCCCGTCCCGCCACGCCAGCCGCAGGCACGGCGCCGCCCGTCACTGGGGCCCTCTCGCGGCATCGTCTACCGGCTGGCAGCCCTTTTCAGCATCGATTCCTTCGCCGGCGGATTCGTCGTCCAGTCACTGCTCGCGCTCTGGTTGTTCGAGCGCTTCGAGCTGTCGCTGACCGCAGCGAGCGTGTTCTTCTTCTGGACCGGCGTGCTGTCGGCCTTCTCGTTCCCGGTGGCCGCCTGGATCGGAGCCCGGATCGGGCTCGTGAATACGATGGTGTTCACGCACATCCCTTCCAGCCTGTGCCTGATCGGCGCCGCGTTCGCACCGTCGATCGAATGGGCACTGGGCCTGCTGCTGGTGCGAGCCGCACTGTCGCAGATGGACGTGCCGACCCGGTCCTCTTACGTAATGGCTGTGGTCACCGAGGATGAGCGGCCAGCGGCCGCGAGCATCACCGCCGTTCCCCGCAGCCTCGCCGCGGCGGCCAGCCCGGTGCTCGCCGGTGCCCTTTTCGCTTCCGGCTACCAGATCTGGCCGCTGCTGTTCTGCGGCGGCCTGAAAATTCTCTACGACTTGATGCTGCTTGCGGCGTTTCGCAATATCCGGCCGCCGGAAGAGCAGAGCTAAGACTGGCTTCGCTGGATCACCGCGCAGGCCATGCGCGCACCGGCATTGCCCACGGGCTGCGACCGGTAGTCGTCGGGTTGCACGTGAACGATCAGGCCGCGGCCGACGATGCTCGCCGCGCCCGGCGTCACGCTGACGACGTCGAGCTCGAACGTGGCCTCCGCCCGCCCGTTCGCGTCGGCCTTCAGATTGGGCATGTCGCCCGCGTGCCGCTCCATCGTGGCGTGATGGCCGTGCGGCTTGCCAAACGGATTGAAATGGCCCTTGGCGCTCAGTCCGTCACCCGAGCTGCAGTCGCCGGCCTCGTGGATGTGAAAACCGTGCTCCTGGCCCGGCTTGAGCCCGGTGAGCACCGCGTGCACTCGCACCTTGCTCCCCACCTGCACGAACGCCACGCTGCCGGAGGTCTGATTGCCCTTCGTCGGCTGCAGGCTCGCCATCGCCCGCGGCGCATCCGGCGGGATGCTCTGGCAGCCGGCGAGAGCGAGGGCCGCGGCGGCGAAGGCGATCCTGCCCGGCGCAGCCCTGCTCATTTCTTGCCGGACTTGCTCGCCGCAGAGGGCTTGGGATCGGCGATGCCCTTGTTCTTCCTGTAGTTCGCCACCGCCTTGTCGTGGGCCTTCGAGTTCAACTCGCTCTCCTTGGCCTTGGCAGCGGCCGCCTTTTCCGCCGCAGCGGACTTTTCGGCGTCGCTCTTGGCCGGCGCCGCCGGCAGCTTGGCGTGCGATGCCGCGACAACTCCGATCAGCAGCCCCGCCGCGAGAGCGGCGGCAATTCCCGTTTTCTTCATGGTCTCCCCCACCCCCCTCAATGCTGGATCTGCGGCGCAGCGCCGGACTCGGCGGCGACCTTGCCCGACTTGACCTCGTTGTACCAGAGCTCGTGGTGCTCCTTGGCCCACGACTCGTCGGTGACCCCGTCGCGCATGTTGCCGTAGGAGCCCTCGATGCCGATCGTGCCCACGTAGATATGGCCGAGCGCCATGGCGATCATCGGCACCGCGGCGACGACGTGGATGATGTTCATCTGCTGCATCGTGGTGCGCAACTGCTCGAAATTCGGAAACAGCATCACGAATCCGGTCACCGCCGAGATGAGGCAGAGGACCACCACGCCGGCCCAGAAGTAGACCTTCTCTCCGGCATTGAAGCGGCCCGACGGCAGATGGATGCCGACCAGGATCTTCCAGCCGTTCGCGAGCCACGTGCCATCGCCCTTCGCTGGCAGGTTGTCCCTGGCGTAGATGACGATCATGCACAGCAGGCTGATGAAGAACAACGGGCCGACGAAATTATGCAGGTACTTGGACAGTGTGGTGAGCCACGCGAACAGCGTGTAGCCGATGATCGGCAGCAGCACGTGCTTGCCGAACAGGATGACCAGGCCGGTGGCCGCCATC
>Ga0155946_1161_pt3 | contig 15277 bp, 11 predicted proteins | sample RifCSPlowO2_02_FD_107600 | JGI IMG/M metagenome (GOLD analysis project Ga0155946, IMG submission 107600) | Betaproteobacteria bacterium RIFCSPLOWO2_02_67_12
TATGGCGAAGAAGGGCCTCTTTACCTACGCCGGCCGCACCAACCAGGGCGACGCCAAGTTCGCCAGCGGCGAGTGCGCGATGTTTACCGGCAGTGCCAGCGCGCTGGGGAACATCATCAAGACGGGCAAAGTTGACTGGTCGGTGAACTTCCTTCCGTACCACGACGACGTCAAGGGCGCGCCGCAGAATTCCATCATCGGCGGGGCCTCGGTATGGGTCATGGGCGGCAAGAAGGCTGACGACTACAAGGGCGTGGCCAAGTTCTTCGCGTTCCTGTCCCGGCCCGAGATCCAGATGGAGTGGCACACCGGCACCGGCTACGTGCCGATTACGATGGCATCCTATGAACTCACGCGCAAATCCGGTTTCTACGATAAGAACCCGGGACTCGATCTGCCGATCAAGCAACTGACCAACAAGACGCCGACCGAGAACTCCAAGGGCCTGCGCTTCGGCAACTTCGTGCAGGGACGCACGGTGATCGAGGAAGAGCTGGAAGCCGTGTTCTCGGGCAAAAAGGAAGCGAAGGCCGCGCTGGATGAGGCGGTCAAGCGCGGCAACGAGATCCTGCGCCAGTTCGAGGCGGCAAATAAGTAATCTGAGGTAAGCAGTACCGTGGAAAAGCGGGTCGTTTTCCGGTCTGCGTGGCTGCCGTATGCCCTGGTGGCCCCGCAGATCGCGATCACGCTGGTGTTCTTTTTCTGGCCGGCGGCGCAGGCGGTCTGGTATTCATTCCAGCTGCAGGACGCCTTTGGTCTGAAGACGCAGTTCGTCGGTCTGCAGAATTTCGCCGCACTGTTCAAGGACAGCAACTACCTCGACTCGTTCAAGGTTACAGCGGTATTCAGCGCTGCAGTAGCGGTTTGCGGCATCGCCATATCGCTGCTGCTTGCGACCATGGCAGATAGGGTGCTGCGCGGCGCGATGGCCTACAAGACGCTGCTGATCTGGCCCTACGCGGTGGCGCCCGCGGTCGCGGGGGTTCTGTGGGCGTTCATGTTCGCGCCCTCGATCGGCATCGTGACCTACGTGCTCAAGGGCATGGGCATCGACTGGAACTGGATCATCAAGGGCGACCAGGCGATGCTGCTGGTGGTCATCGCCTCGGTGTGGAAGCAGATCAGCTACAACTTCCTGTTCTTCCTCGCCGGCCTGCAGTCGATCCCGAAATCGCTCATCGAGGCGGCGGCCATCGACGGCGCCGGGCCGTTGCGCCGGTTCTGGACCATCGTCTTTCCCCTGCTCTCGCCGACCACCTTTTTCCTGCTGGTCGTCAATTGCGTGTACGCGTTCTTCGATACCTTCGGCGTCATCGATGCCACCACGCAGGGCGGACCGGCGCAGGCGACCAATATCCTCGTCTACAAGGTCTACCACGATGGCGTAAAGGCCGCTGACCTGGGCGGCTCCTCCGCCCAGTCGGTGATCCTGATGTTCATCGTTATCGTGCTGACAGTGGCGCAGTTCCGCTTCATCGAACGCAAGGTGCAGTACTAGTGGTCGAGAATCGCCCCTGGCTCACGGCCGCTTCACACGCGGTGCTGATCCTGGGCGTGCTCGCCGTGGCTTTCCCGCTCTATGTGACCTTCGTCGCCTCCACCCAGTCGTTCGAGCAGACCTTGCAAATGCCGATGTCGCTGGTGCCGGGCGATCAGATGGTGAAGAACTATTCGCAGGTGCTGGGGGCGGGAACCACCACCGGCTCCAAGGCGGCGGTTTCGTCCATGCTGGTGAATAGCCTGGTGATGGCGCTTGCGATTCCGATCGGGAAAACTGCGATCTCCATCATCTCGGCGTTCGCCATCGTCTACTTTCGCTTTCCGCTGCGCATGTTCTTTTTCTGGATGATTTTTATCACCCTGATGCTGCCGGTCGAAGTGCGCATCATTCCTACCTTCAAGGTGATCGCCGACCTGGGAATGCTCAATACCTACGCCGGCCTGACGGTGCCGCTGATTGCATCGGCCACCGCCACCTTCCTCTTCCGGCAGTTTTTCATGACCATTCCGGACGAGCTGGCCGAGGCGGCGCGCGTCGACGGCGCCTCGCCGATGCGCTTTTTCGTTGACGTGCTGCTGCCGCTGTCGAAGACGACGATGGCGGCGCTGTTCGTGATCCAGTTCATCTATGGCTGGAACCAGTACCTGTGGCCGCTGCTCATCGCCACCGACGAATCCATGTACACCGCCGTGATCGGTATCAAGCGCATGATCGTCGGCAGCGACGCCGCGAACGAATGGAACCTGATCATGGCGACGGCGATTCTCGCCATGCTGCCGCCGGCGCTGGTAGTGATGCTGATGCAAAAGTGGTTCGTCAAGGGACTGGTGGAAACGGAAAAATAGCGATGGCGCAGATCTCGTTTCGCGACGTGAGGAAGACCTACGGCACGTTGCAGGTGATCCACGGCGTCTCGACCGAGGTGGCCGACGGCGAGTTCGTGGTCATCGTTGGCCCCTCGGGCTGCGGCAAGTCGACACTGCTTCGCATGGTGGCGGGCCTCGAGACCATCACCGGCGGCGAGATCGCGATCGGCGATCGCGTGGTGAACCAGCTCGAGCCCAAGGACCGCGACATCGCGATGGTGTTCCAGAATTACGCGCTCTATCCGCACATGTCGGTGTACGGCAACATGGCCTACGGCCTGAAGATCCGCGGCCTGGCGAAGTCCGACATCGACGCGCGCGTGAAGCGCGCTGCGGAGATCCTCGAGCTGGGCGCGTTTCTCGAGCGCAGGCCGCGCCAGCTCTCGGGCGGGCAGCGTCAGCGCGTGGCGATGGGGCGCGCCATCGTGCGCGAGCCAGCGGCGTTCCTGTTCGACGAGCCGTTGTCCAACCTCGACGCCAAGCTGCGCGTGCAGATGCGCGCGGAACTCCAGGCGCTGCACCGGCGCCTCGGCACCACCAGCCTTTACGTGACGCACGACCAGGTCGAGGCGATGACGCTCGCGCACCGCATGATCGTGATGAACGCCGGCCGCGCCGAGCAGATCGGTGCGCCGCTCGAGGTGTACGCCACACCCGCCACGACCTTCGTCGCCGGCTTCATCGGCTCACCGCCGATGAACCTGATCCCGCAGCGGCGCGGCGAGCGCGACGTGCTGCTCGGCGTGCGGCCCGAGCACCTGGAGCCCTGCGCGGCGGGCGACGCGATGCTGACGGTCGACATCGACCTCGTCGAGCCGCTCGGCAGCGACACCCTGGTCTACGGCCATCTCGCGGCCGCCAACGGATCCGGCGTTCGCGTGGCGGTGCGGCTGCACCAGTCGGTCGATGCGCGCACCGGGCACCTGGCGGTGCGCTACGATCCGTCGAAGGCGCACCATTTCGACCCGCAGAGCGGGCAGCGCATCGCGACGTGACCGCGGGCGACGCGCAGCGCGTCAATTGGCCGTACCCGCGCATCGTCGCGCATCGCGGCGGCGGCAAGCTGGCGCCGGAGAACACGCTCGGTGCGATCCGGCTGGGCGCCGAGATGGGATTTCGCGGCGTCGAGTTCGACGTCATGCTCGCCGGCTGCGGCACGCCGGTGCTGATGCACGACGAAACGCTCAAGCGCACCACCAACGGACGCGGCGAGGTGGCGCACACGCCGTACGCCGGCCTCGCGCAGCTCGATGCCGGCGGCTGGCACAGCCGGCGCTTTCGCGGCGAGCGCGTCCCGCGCTTCGACGATGCGGCGCGGCTGTGCCGCGAATTGCACCTGTGGGCGAACGTCGAGATCAAGCCGGCCGCCGGTTACGAGCGGCGCACGGGCGAAGCGGTGGCGCGGGCGGCGCGCGCGCTCTGGCAGGGCGCGCCGCTGCAGCCGGTGCTGTCGTCGTTCTCTTCGGTTGCGCTCGCGGCTGCGCGCCATGCCGCGCCCGAGCTGCCGCGCGGCCTCCTGGTAGGCCGCATCCCGCCGCACTGGCGCGAGCTGATGCAGGATCTCGATTGCGTCGCGCTGCACTGCAATTATCGCGCCCTCAACAAGCGCCTCGCGGCGCAGATCCACGCGGCGGGCTACGCCGTCCTCGCCTGGACCGTGAACGAGCGCCGCAGCGCGCGCAAGCTGCTCGGCTGGGGCGTGAATTGCCTGGTCACGGATGCGCTCGAGCGCGTCGGCGCGGCGTTCCATTGACAAAGAATTACCTCAAGACTCGCCGTCCCGATCTGCCGATTTCGCGCTGCGGCGAAATCGGCAGAGCGGAGAGAGTCAATCAAACGGTAGCGTAGATCTTGACTTTCACCGATCTGCCGACCTGGCGTTTTCTGCCAGGTCGGCAGACATTGGAGCGTCAATTGCCGCGCTACCGGTGGAAACGACGCGCGGGGTCAAGCTCACACGCAGCGCGCCCCATCCACCTCGATGCACACCCCGCTGATGAAGGCGGCGTCGTCGGAGGCGAGATAGAGGCACGCGTTCGCTACGTCGAGCGGCGTCGAAAAGCGGCCGAGCGGGATCGACGCCAGGAAGCGCTTGCGCGCCTCCTCGGTCACTTCGCCGCCGGCAAAGTCCGCCGAGAGTGCGGTGTCCGGGCTGAACACCGGGTTGACGCAGTTGACGCGGACGCGGTCCGGCCCGAATTCGGCCGCCATCGACTTGCTCATCAGGATCACCGCGGCCTTGGAGCTGTTGTAGACCGTGAGCCCCGGGCGCGGACGCAGTCCGCCGGTCGAGGCGATATTGACCAGGCAGCCGCCGCCGCGCCGGCGAAACACCGGGAGCGCGTGCAGCGCGGAAAGGTAGACGCTCTTCACGTTGACCGCATAGACGCGGTCGAACTCCGCCTCGGTGACTTCGAGATAGGGCTTGTTGCGGTGCGTCCAGCCCGCGTTGTTGACGATGATGTCGAGGCGGCCGAAAGCCGTTTCGGCGGCGCCGATCATCCCCGACCATTCGCCGCCGCGCGTCACGTCGGCGCGCACGAACAGCGCCTTGCCGCCGGCGGTGGCGATTTCGCCCGCGACGCGCTCGCCGCCCGCGGCGTTGACGTCGTTCACGACGACGCGCGCGCCTTCCTGCGCGAAGCGCTTCGCGATGCCCTCGCCGAACCCGGAGCCCGCGCCGGTGACGATGGCGACCTTTCCCGTGAGTCTCATGATGCCTCCTGGTGTGATCCCATTATACGAGCGCGCAAACCTAGCTTTTGAACGGCGAGTGTTCGTGCAGCTCGTCGACGTAATTCGCCACGCCGCGCGTTTCCCGCTGCAGGTAGTCTTCGATCGCGGCGGCGAAGCGCGGCTGCGCCAGCCAGTGCGCGGACAGCGTCTGCACCGGCAGCAGGCCGCGGAACATCTTGTGCTCACCCTGTGCGCCGCCCTCGAAGCGCTCGAGCCGGTGTGCGATCGCAAACTCGATCGCCTGGTAGTAGCAAGCCTCGAAATGCAATAGTGGCACCGTCTCGGCGGCGCCCCAATAGCGCCCGTAGAGCACGCCTCCGGCAACGAGGTTGAGCGCGGCGGCGACCGGTTGCGATCCGGCGCTGCCGCGGCGTTCGGCGAGGATCATGAGCGTGTGCTGCGGCATCGTGGCACCGAGCCGCAGGAAGAACTCCAGATTCAGGTACGGCGTCGAGCGATGCGCGGCGTAGGTGCGCCGGTAGCAGCGCTCGAAGAATTCCCAGTGCGGGCGCTCGATTTCGGCGCCGCGCAGCCAGCGGAAAGCGATCCCGGACTCGCGCACCCGGCGCCGCTCCTGCCGGATCACCTTGCGCCGCCGGTGCGTGAGCCGGCCGAGGAAATCCTCGAAATCGGCGTAGCCGGGATTGGTCCAGTGGAACTGCACCGTGCGCCGCAGGAGCATGCCCGCGCCCTGCATCGCCTCGGCTTCCTGCGGTTGCGGAAAGAGCACGTGCAGCGAGGAGAACTCACGCGCTGCTTCGAGCGCGCCGGCCAGCAGCGCATGCTGCGCGGCGCGATCGGCGCCGAGCAGGCGCGGGCCGGCGACCGGAGTGAACGGCACCGCGCTCAGCAGCTTGGGGTAATACGCCAGGCCATGGCGCTGGTAGGCGTCGGCCCAGGCCCAATCGAACACGTACTCACCCCACGAGTGCGACTTGACGAACAGCGGCATCGCCCCGGCGAGCCGGCCGCCGCGCTCGAGCAGCAGGAACTGCGGCTGCCAGCCGGTACGCGCGCCGACGCACCGCGCCTCGAGCAGCGCCGCGAGAAATTCGTGGCGCATGAATGGATTGCCGTCGCCGCCGCACTGCGCGAGGAGCGCATTCCAGTCCGACGCGGCAACGCCGGCGAGCGAATCGGCGACGCGCAGCCGCTCGCGCACGCTAATCGGTGCCGACGCCAACTTCGAAACGCACCGCCGGCCGCAGATAGTCGGTTGCCGCCACGCGGTCATTATAGAATTACCCCCCATCACCCGGTGCCAGCAGGGAGTCAGCGATGAAAAAGATCGAAGCCATCGTCAAACCGTTCAAGCTCGATGAAGTGCGCGAGGCGCTCTCCGAGGTCGGGGTCACCGGGCTGACGGTCACCGAAGTGAAGGGCTTCGGCCGGCAAAAGGGCCACACCGAGCTGTATCGCGGCGCCGAATACGTGGTCGACTTCCTGCCGAAGGTGAAAATCGAGGTCGTGGTCTCGGAGAACCAGATCGAGCCGGCCATCGATGCGATCATCAAGGCGGCGCGCACCGGCAAAATCGGCGACGGCAAGATCTTCGTCACCGCGGTGGAGCACGTTGTGCGCATCCGCACCGGCGAGACCAACGAGTCGGCGATCTAGAAGGGCCCGGTGTGCCATTTCGCGACGGTCGTTCTCGTAATTGACGTGTTTACGTACTAGCCGACGCGGCGGAGACGCCGGAGCAGCGGAGGCGAGGACTTAAGGCTGTCGCTTCCAATGCCGGGCGCGCCCTTCACTTTCCGATCAGCGCCGGGTCCTGATTCACGATGGGCAGCGGCGCGTTGTTGGCCGGGTCGTTCACGATTGCAAGAAATCGAGGATCGTCCCACAGGGAGGCAAACGACACGGTCGAGCGCCAGCTGGTCGCCGAGGAAAACCTTGGCTGTTTTGCCAGCACCGCCATCGTCCGCAGCGCCTTTTCGCGATCGCCAAGCAGCGCGTAAAGCTCGGGCTCCAGAAAGACGATATCTTGAGTAATGTTGTCATCGGTTCCAAAGTCTGGCCGCGCACGCAACCGCCGGTATCCGTCAAGCACCGCCTCGCGCTCGCCGAGCACGGCACGATTTATGAGCGAGAGCCACCACCACTTCAGGTTATCCGGCTGCCGTTGCATCCCGGAGGAGGCCTCGCGCAGTGAAGATCGCGCAACCTCGAACGCCCGCGTACGTTCCCCCTTGGCAAGCAGAACAACAGCGCGCGCCGGCACCGGATTCAGCCAATCCCAGTCGTCATTGGGTCGTGCGTCGAACAGGCGAAGCACCGCGTCGAAATCGCGACGCGAAGCGGCGCGCGCTACGTCCATGAGCCGAATTTGATCCGAGGTACGCTGCGCTTCTGCCGGCAGCGCCGCCCGCCAGGCGTCATAGGCAGCGAACGAACCATTCTTCTGCCACTCGATCATATAGAGCACGCACCTTGCGTCAAGGTCTCCGGGCTGGAGCTCGACCAGTTTTCGCTGCAGCGACCGGGCCTCATCCCAATGGCGGAACACCGCCAGATTTCCCACGAGAGTAGCGATTGCCTCGATGTTCCGTGGGTCGATCGCCAGCGCCCTCTCGAGCAGCGCGTTGGAGTCGAGCCGGCGGCCTTGGCGATTCCGGAGCCAGGACAGCACGGTAAGCGTTGCGACGTGGTTGGGGGCAATGTGCAGCAGATCCTCGAAGTATTGCGCCGCGCGTGCGAAGTCGCGGCGACCGTAATAAAGGACAATGCCGGCCTCACTTCGCACCGCGATATCGTCGGGCGCCAGCTGAAGGGCGCGCTCGATCGCCTTTTCCGCCAGCGAGAGTCGAGCGGCGCTCCGATCCAGAAACTGAAAACTCGCCCGGGCATGTTCCGCGCCGAGACTCGCCCACGCCAGCGCGAATTTCGGATCCAGTTCGACCGCACGCTGCAACAGTGCGATCCGTTCCTCGAGGAAATCAGTCTGTAGATTGTTGATGGCTCGAATCTTCAACTCCTTTTGCCGCAGCAGCAGCTCGTATGCGGCGAGGTTCTCGGTGGGTTTGCGCGCCAGTCGCGCCTCGTCGTTCGGACTCAATGAGACCTTGAGCGCCCGCGCGATCGCCGTCGCCAGTTCGCTCTGGATGGCGAAGATGTCCTTGAGGTCTCGGTCGAAGTTGTTTCCCCAAAGGTGCTTGTCCGAACGCGCGTCGATCAGCTGCGCCGTGATCCGGACGCGGTTGCCCGAGCGGCGGACGCTCCCCTCCACGAGCGAAGCGACGCCAAGCTCCGTCGCGATCTGCCGCGCGCTCTTGGTGGTTTTGCGATACTCCTCCACGGACGTGCGGGAGACCACCTTCAATTCCCCGATCAGCGCCAGCTGGGTCAGCAGATCCTCATGCACGCCGTCGGCAAAGTAGGCAGCGTCCTTGTCCTCGCTCATGTTCGTAAACGGCAACACGGCGATGGACTTGTTGTCGGCCGCCGCAACCTCGGTCTTGAGCGCTGACCGGTCAATGGGAGCCTCCCGCCGTGACCACAGCCAGGCGCTACCGGCGACTGCGAAAATCAGTGCTGCAGCAACTGCCAGAACTGGCCAAGGCTTGGTGTCTGTTTGCGACGCCGGCGTCACTGCGACGGGCGCCGCGGCCATGGCTTCGGGCGCTACGTCGACGATCTTGTCCGGCGATGAGGCTGCGTCGCCATCGAGACCGCAGGTGAACCGATAGCCGCGTCCGGGAATGGTCGCAATCGACTGCGGCCCGAGCAGCTTGCGCAGCGCGCTGATCTGTACCTGAAGGTTGTTCTCCTCGACCACCAGCCCGGGCCAGGCGAGTTCCAGCAACTCGTCCTTGGTGACCAGCCGCTCGCGCCGCTCGATCAGGGCAAGCAGCACGTCGAAGGCCCTCGCGCCCAGCGCCAAAGGCTGCCCGTCCGCGAGCAGTTGCCGGGTAGTCGGATCGAGCTGGAACCGGCCAAATAGGTAGGGCGCGTTCAAGGCTGGGCGAGGGGAATCGACCGCTCTTCAATGCAGCGACCCCGGCAAATCTACTCCTATGGGTGAACTTTCAGAAGGTTTCAGCCGCGTTTCAGCCGCCTAAATGACTGAAACGCCCTGGCGGACGGAAAGTAGGTCCTGCAGTACCGCGACTTTCCCGATTGACTCAACTTGAGGAGATTGCCATGAACGCCAATCTGAACTTCGCCCCCCCAAGTGCGATCCAGACGGTCACTCAATAGCGCGGGGAACTGTTCAGAGTTCCCCTCTAGAACTTGTAGCTGGCTCGAACCGTGTACGTGCGCCCGAAGATATCCGCGATCCGAGGGTCGTAACCCTGTTGGAACGTCGCGCCCTGGTTCGACGGTGGCGGCGCCTTGTCTGACAGATTCTTGATCCCGGCGTGCAGAGTCAGGTTCTTGATACCCTTGAAGGAAACGAACAGATCCCATACCGAATACGCACGCACCTTATGTCCGAGTTGGTCCGGATCGGTAACGCGGTCGAGGTTGTTTTCATCCAGATAACCGGACTTGTATCGGTTCGCAAGGGTTGTGGTCCACGGGCCGTAGCCCCAGTTCACCGTCGCAAGGTGCTGCCAGCGCATGATCGGCCCGGCGTCGGAATACTTGCCCGCGTTACTGATGAATTCCCCACCCTCTACACGCTGATAGTCATACTTCGAAACGTAAGTCCCGTTGAGACCGAAATCTAACGTCCCCCTATCGCCTGCGGGGAGCCGCCACTTGAGCGCGAGATCCCAGCCCTGGGTCCGGATTTCCCCCAGGTTCTCCGTCGGCTGGAAGAGGTACGCGAGTACCGTGGGCTGAAGCAATCCGGTGCCCGAGTCAAAACAGGTGGCTGCAATCTGCGGGTTGGCGAGGTTCGCTGCCGAAACCTGATTGCACCGTACAAACCGGCTCGCGTACTTGACCGGGTTCGCAAAGATCACTTGCTCCGGGACCTGGCCGAAAGTGTCCTTCACCCTGATGTCCCACAGGTCGAGGCTCACCGACAGGTTGCGCGTCGGCTCGACCACGGTGCCGATCGTCCAGGTTCTGGAAGTCTCTGCCTTCAGCGAACCGGGACTCAAACCCACTCCCACCGGTCCGCCAAGGAGGGTATTCAACTGCTGGTCGCAGTCCCGCTCTGCAATACCGCCTGCGGCAGGCACGCCGCCGGGGCATAGGACCGGGTCGTTGTATGTATTGCCGGTGAAACCAGTCTGCTGCGGGTTGAAGATCTCATACAAGGTCGGCGCCCTGAACCCGGTATTCGCCGATCCGCGCAGCAGAAAAGTCTCAGTCGGTTGAAAGCGCAGCCCGAACTTCGGATTCGTCGTGTCACCCGAGAGCTGGTAGCTGTCGTAGCGCAGCGAAACCAGCGCCTCGAGCATCTTCTTTACGAGCGGAACATTGAACTCGGTGTACACCGCATGCATCTTCCGCTTGCCCGCGGCATCCACGGTACTCTCCAAGCCCGAGCTTGTGGCTCCGGAAGCAAAACTCACTCCGGTAACAGGGTTCTTGGTCAAAATGAACTCGAAATCCTCGGAGCGGGCCTCAGCGCCGATCGCCATCGCGAGCGGACCCGCCGGAAGTTTTGCAATGTCCCTGGAAAACTTGACATCGACCCCGTGCACCACGCCCTGCGCATCGATGATCCTGCTTTTGATCTTGGCAGCGTCAAGGGCTGCCTGCCCCGCGACGGTCGGCGCGCCGAAAGGATTCAGGATCCCTGCGTTGATACCAGCCACGATAGCTCCTCGGTTTACGTAGCCATCCGTGAACATGTCGGACACCGCGCTCTTGGAGGACCACACCCCAGTGCTGTAGTCCCATCCGCCCAGCACGCCCTCAAGACTGAAGGTCAACCGATCCGCCGTGGACTCGGCAACATTGGTGCGCTGGCCAGCGGGAACGGTACGCCACGCTACGCCGATGGATCGCGTCGGGTCCAATCCCCCAATTGCGGGAGTGATCCCGTTCCCGGGATAGAACGGGCTCGTATTCGGCATGGACAAGCCCGTGACCGGCGTCGGTGCGCCCCGGCTAGTCACCGAATTATTCGCCGACACATACTCCATCGCGGCGACGTGCGCACCGAGCTTAAACGCCCCACGAAACAACGCTTGCGTCTGCTCCTGGTCGGGGAGGAGGTCGATCAGCCCCGAGAAATCGTATTGGCAATTCAAGATCGCCGGATCGGGATTGTTGAACGCAAGCGGCGGGCAACTGCCTCCGCCCACCCGGGACGGATTGCGCACGGCCAGCGCGCTGCCGCTTTGCGACAGGTTCGCGGGGTGTGGAGTACCGCTCAATGAAGCAAACCCCAGGTCTGGCCGGATGCCTGTCTTGCCGTAATCGCGGTCGAGGGCGGAGATCCTCTCCTGATTCCGGTAGTTGAAGATCCCGAGTACGCTGAAACCGTCCTTTTGCAGCGACCCGTTGCCTGCCACGAGCGAAAGCCCGGAAGAATCTCCCGCGTGCTTTCCCAGCAGGTCGCGAAATACCGAGGCCTCGATGCCCTGAAAATCGGTCTTCAGGATGAAATTGATCACACCGCCGATGGCGTCGGTGCCATAAAGGGACGATGCGCCGTCGCGCAGCACTTCTATCCGCTCGATCGCAGCCATCGGGATTGCATTGAGGTCAGCTGCCAGTCCCTGGTAGGCATGATTCGCGATCCTGCGGCCGTTGAGAAGCACCAGCGTTCTGCCTGAACCCAAACCGCGCAGGTTCGCGGAAGAACGGCCACCCGTGTAATCGCCGATGCCCTGCGCAACGCCGATGAGCGATTGGCTCGCCGGGATCGTCTGCACCGCGGCCTCTACGGTCGAGATTCCCTGCCTGATCAGTTCTTCTGCCGTGATGATCGTAATCGGAAGCGCGGTCTCGCTCGGGATCTGCTTGATCGCGCTGCCCGTGATCTCGACACGCTGAACGGGCTGCTGAGCGAGCACCTGCGTCGCGGTGAGCGCGCATGCGGCGAATACTTGGCCGATGATCACTGCCGGCTCTTTTTTCAGAATCGAAATCACTACTGTCCACCTCGACCACCAGCTCCGGCGAGCTCGAGCAGCTCGTCCCTGGTGACCAGCCGATCGCGCCGCTCCAGCAACGCGACCCGCACGTCGAACGCCCGCGCCCCGAGTGTCACCGCTCTTCCGTCAGCGAGCAGTCGCCGGGTGGCGGGACGCAGTTCGAACCGGCCGAAACGGTAGGGGGCGTTCAAGGCAGGGCGCGGGAGACCGCTTCTTGGAGTAGCGACCCCGGCGAATCTACTCCTATGGGTGGGCTTTCAGAAGGTTTCAGCCACGTTTCAGCCGGCTAAAGGACTGAAACGGCCCGGCAGGCGGAAGGTGGGTCCTGCAACAAGGTGACTCTCCCAACCGACTCGACTCGAGGAACTTGCCATGAACGCCAAACTCAATTTCGCCTCCCAACAGCCGGTTCTCACCGTCGCTGCCGCTACCCTGGCGGCCGTCGTCGCGATGGGAATTCTGTGGGCTGTCGTGAGCCTCTTCCAGAGCCGGGGCGAGCCGATGGCGCAGCTTGCCGCCGCCGAGCGCGCTTGCGCGCAGCATGCCTACCAGTCGGAGCGCGAAGCCTGCATGAAGCAGTGGATCGCCGAATCGCGCGCCATACCCGTCGCCAGTCAATAACGCGAAGGACTTTTCCGGTCACGTGCAGCTTCGATTCAGCTGCGGCGCGTGACCGCGCGTACTGCGGCTGCAACGCCGCGGTCGCGTAGGCACTTCGCGGCAGGCAGGCGTCACCGACTCTTCCGCCGGGTGTAAATTGCATGCAGCTCGACGGCGTAAAGCACATCGCGATGGCGGAAGGCGACACAGTGCCTTTCAGAAAACGGGTTGCGGCGCTTGATCGAGCATTCGCAGCATCCCGATGCGCATGCGCTCCTGCTCTGGCTCGAGCGCGAGGTGCTGCTGCCGTTGCAGCGGCGCCGGGAATTGTTTTCCGGAAAGTCGAGCCGGGATTGACGCGCTGGGAGCGCTGCACGATGCGGCCGCTGCACGATGCGGCCAAGTCGCAGAGCGGCACTCAGACGCTCCCCCTTGGCAAGCAGAACAACAGCGTGCGCCGCCACCGGTTTCAGCCTCGGCCTGCCTTTTCACCGCCGAGCTTCCTGAGCGTGGCAATTGCCGTCGCGAGATCGATGACCCCACGCGTGCTGCTTGCAGCCGGCCTCGCTGTCTTGCACACGATGTAGCGGTGTTCGGCGGCGAGCATGTCCGCAACGCGCTCGAGCCGCGCGAGGTCCTGCGGCGAGGCGCTCGCAGAAAGCTTGATCTCGATCGCCGCGGTCACGCGACCGAGCCCCAGCACGAGATCGACCTCGTGGCCGTCGCTCGTGCGCAGGTAGTGCGCCTCGGCGTGCGCGCCGCTTGCCGCAAGCGACCCGAGCAACTGCTCGATCACGAACCCCTCCCAGCTCGCCCCGGCCGCCGGGTGGCGCAGCAACTGATCGCGCGAGCCGATGCCGAGCAGCGCATGCAGCAGCCCGGGATCGCGCAAATACACCCTGGGGTTGCGGATCAAGCGCTTGCGCAGGTTGCCGCTCCACGGGGCGAGCCGGCGCACGAGGTAGGCGCCCTCGAGATGGTCCAGGTAGCCGTTCACCGTGTGGTAGCTCAAGCCGAGACTCTGCCCGAGCGCGGAGGCGTTCCACGGTTGGCCGTGCGCGACTGCGATCATGTGCAGCAGCCGGTCCGTCACCGGTGCGCGCGCCGGGAGCCCCCAGCCCGGAAGATCGCGCTGCGCCATCAGCGCAAGGTAGTCGCGCTGCCAATCGGGAAAGCGCCCTGCCCTCAACACCCCGCCGTCCGGAAAGCCTCCCGTCAGCCAGAGCCGTTCCCGCGCTCCCGGACCCAGCTCCGCGAGAAGAAACGGCGTCAGCTCAACGCGGGCCAGCCGGCCCGCGAGCGACTCGGACACCTCGCGCATGAGCGCGGGCGACACCGAGCCGAGAAGCAGGAACCGGCCGTTGCGCCGCCGCTCGGCGTCGATCGCGGCGCGCAGGCGCGGAAACAGCTCTGGCCAGGCCTGCGCCTCGTCGACGACGGTCAGGCCGCGCGAGGCGCACACCGTTTCCCACTCCAGGTCCAGGCGCACGCGGTCCGCCGGCTGCTCGGCGTCGTAGTAGCGCTCGGCGAGGCTGTGCCCGAGCGTGGTCTTGCCGCTCTGCCGCGGCCCGAGCAGCGCTGCCGCCGGAAACCGCTTCAGGCGGGCGCGCAGCAGCGCAGCGACCAGTCGTCGTTTCACGTTCTTGCATTATAGAAGTCAATTTCTATTTTGCAAGACCGGGCCGATCGTGCCTTCCCCCCTTCATCGGTTCGCGGCGCCCGCGCCCCGAGCGTCACCGCGCCCCCGTCGGCAAAGAGCTGCCGCGTCGCTGGGTTCAGCTCGAAGCGACCGAATCGGTCGCTACGGCTCGTCCGGTGCTCGAAGTCCGGCAAGCATCTTCTCCGGATCCCAGTTCACGATCGGCAGCGGCGCGTTGTTGGCCGGATCCTTGAGAAGCGCCTGGACGCGGGGATCACCTCTGACAGAGAAGAGGTACAGGTCGGTGTATTCCCAGTCCGCCGGAAGGGGATTTCGCTGTTTCAGCTCGACTTCGAGCGTTTGGAGGGCACCATCGCGATCGCCGAGGGCTGCGTACAGATAGAGCCGGAAAGTCGCAAGTTCCGAGATATCAAATGCGTCCGGTTTGGCAATCCTTGCGCGCCGGCGCTTGTACGCATCCCAGGCGGCTTGCCGCTCTCCGAGCACCGCATTACTCAGCATGGCCTTCGAGAGCGAGCGAACATCGTCCGGACGTTGCGCCAGGACTGCTTGGGCTTCACGCAGCGACGAGCGCGCGAGTTCATGCGCGCGCGCTCTCTCGCCCTTGCGCAGAAGCAGCAGTGCGCGCCACGCCTTCGCGAGCCGTGTACCCGCCTCCCCCATTGCAGGAGGCGTCTCGAGCATGCGTATCGCGGTATCGGCGTCGCCCCCCTCAAGCGCGCGCCGCAACTCGAGAATCCAGATCCCGAGTGACTCGCGGGCGACCTTCTCCGGGATTGTGTTGCGCCACGCAACATAGGCTGTGGACGAACCCGACTTCGTCCACTCGAGACCATGAAGTCTGGTCTGCTGCTCGATACTATCCGGCTGGACTTCTATGATTCTCCGCTGCAGGGCAATCGCTTCGTCCAGG
>Ga0155946_1096_pt1 | contig 14969 bp, 16 predicted proteins | sample RifCSPlowO2_02_FD_107600 | JGI IMG/M metagenome (GOLD analysis project Ga0155946, IMG submission 107600) | Betaproteobacteria bacterium RIFCSPLOWO2_02_67_12
ACTATTTCCCCTCAGGCCCGCTCGACGAGCGGATTGACGACCTTCAGTTGCGGGAATCTCCGAAAATCCCGGTCGGCGCTCCAGAACTCGCGCACGCCGTGCTCCACGCATATCGCCGCCATGCGGGCATCATGCACCGTCGCGCCGGTGACGCCGCCCGCTTCCAGCAGCGCGGCGAGGCGGGACCAGTGCTCGGGGGCCTCGGCAAGCACCACAAGGCTTGGCGAAGCGAGCCACGCGGCAACGCACCGTATCGCGACGGGGAGCCGCGTCGGCGGCGCGAAGATCCTCGGATGCGTGACGATCGCGAGAAACTCGTGCACGCAGGGCCAGGGGATCGCCCAGGCGGCGGAGCCCTCGGCAAGCTCAGTCACGCAGCGCCTGGCAATGTCATGCGAAGGCGCATCCTGCCGATGCGCCTGAACGAGGATGTTCGTATCGACGCCGATCAACCGCCGCGACCTTCGTAGATCAGCGCGGCGAGGCGTTCCCAGGCGTGAGTCACTCCGGGCTGCAACCCCTTGCCGCCGACGGTGACGGGGCGCAGGCGAAACCGGGCGCCGCGCTGCCGTGCGCCAAGCTCGCGGCGCAGCCCCTGTTCGACCAGCGCGCGCACGGTGGTCCGCTCCTTTGCCGCGACGCGTTTCGCCTGGCGCAAAAGCGGGTCGGAGATCTCTATCGTGGTCTTCATATGGGCACCCATATCGTAGCACGGAGCGAGGATTCCGCCGGTGCTGCTCTTGCCTGTCGGGGCGTTCAGCCCAGCGATTGGATGAGCGCGTTCACCTGTTCGGCCGCCTCGAGCTGCGGAAAGTGCCCGAGCCCGGGCAGCACTTCGATGCGCGCACCCGGGACGCGCGTGCGAACCAGTTCGAGCCACGGCGTGGTTTGTCCCGCCTGCAGTGGCACGCGCCTGCGATCGGCGTTCAAGGTGGTGGTTTGTATGACGAGCAGCGGCACGCGCACCGCGGCGAGCGCGCTTTCCATGTGCGCGGCGTCCCAGCGCACCAGGGCTGGAAAGAGTGTGGCTCCGATCTCAGCCGGCAGGCGCTTGGCGCGCTCGATCACGGCGACCGCCGCCGGCGTCTGCTTCAGGAACATCTGCGAAAACAGCGCCTCGGCAAACGCCGGGTAGCCGGCGAAATCGATCGCAGTACGCATCGCCCCAGCCGCTTGTTCGGGATCGCCCGTGCCCATGCGGCTGCCGTCGACCAGCACCAACCCTGCGACGCGCGCAGGCGATCGCCGATAGGCCTGCAATACCACGCGGCACCCCAGGCTGTGCCCGACCAGCAGCGCCGGCGCACCCAGATCCCCGAGCAGCGCCGCCACCTCGTCGCCATGGCGCTCGATGCTGCACTCGGCGACACCGCCCTTCGAGGCGCCATGGCCGGGCAGATCGCAGGCAATCACCTGGCGCGCGGCGCCAAAGTGATCCACCTGTGCGCGCCAGTCGTTGCGCTCGCAGGCAAAGCCGTGCACGAACACGATCGGCGTGCCGCCCATCCCGGCGCGCGTGCAGGCGAGCGTCATTTCGGCACGTGCCGCGGCGTCGACACCGCGAGGAAGATTTCGCGCAGGAAAAGCAGCAGGCTCGCGATCAGCGCCAGCATCGCCACCACGAACAGCGCGGCGATGGTGCGCGTCAGCTCGGCCGAGGCGAGCGCGCCGATGAAGGCGCCCGCGATCAGCAGGCAGACGAAAAGCGCCGAGAGCACGGCGAAAAGGATTGCCAGATAGACGTTGCGGATGCGCCGCCCGATCTGCGCCAGCTCGTCGCGCGCGATATCGGCCTCGTCACGCGCGAGCGCGCCCAGTTTTTCCTCCAGGACACGGCGCCGGTCGACGGCCCGGCCGAGCCGCACGTTGAGCGCGGCGATGAGCGTGCCCACCGCGGTGAGCAGGAACACCGGCGCGACCACCAGCTGAATGATGCGGACGATATCGGAGACGTGCGGTTCCACGCGCCGCGGATTGTAGCGCCCGCAGCTCCCGCGGCGGCGCTACTTCTTGTTCTCCTGCGGCCTGGCGAGCAGCTCGGCGCGCGGCTTGAGCACGTCGTCCAAGCGGTTCTTCGCCACGAGCAGCACGTGCCCGGCAAGCGATCTTTCACGCGCCAGCCGCTCGGCGAGCTTGCGGCCGCGCTCCCCCGCGTCCTTGCCTTCGGTTTTCGGCTCGCCGGCAACACTGACCGCGACGTAATACTGCTCGCCGGCGAGCTTGCCGACGTGGACCGTGTAGCTCAGGCCGTCGAAAGTCGTCGCCGCAAGCACTGCCGGCTGGTCGAGCCCCGAGTCTTCCGGCTTCAAATCCCTGGGGGCGACGTCTGCGAGATCCAGGCTCGCCAGCGAATACGCGGCCGCATTGGCTTTGGTGATCTCGAGTTTCTCGTGCGCTTTCGCGCCGGCGAGCATCCAGTCGGCGTTGTCGCCCGGGCGTTCGATCTTCCACCCGTCGCCGCCTGCCGGCCGATACTCCAGCGATTGCACTTTTTCGACCGCCAGGCCGCTGCGGCTCACCCAGTCCGCGCTCTTCGCCGTGGCCTGCGCGAGCGCATTGGAGACCACGACGACGCGTCCCGGGTCCTCGGACAGCAGTACGAAGCGGCCGTCGCCTGCCGCCTGGTCCGGGTTTTCGGGTTCGCGCTTGAAGAATTTTTTCCCGGCGACGAAGCGCGCCAGGCTCGCGCCCTTTGCGTCCTTGAATTCGACCTGCGTGCCGCTCGCGTCCAGATTGAGCCGCGCGCGGTCCTTGTCGCCGATCGGCTCGGTCTGGCCGATTTTCAGCTCGAGTGCTTTCAGCACGAAATCGCGCACGCGGTCCAGATCGGCCGGAAAGCCGTCGCGTTCGGCGACGACCCAGCGCTCGCCCTTGCGCTCGAGGGTCAGGGTCGAACCGGGTTCGCGGATCTGGATCGCGCTCACCTCGGCGGCCTTGAGCCCCTTGAGCAGCGTCTGCCCCAGTGCGCCGGCCTCCGCGGGCCGCTGCGTTTGCCCCTGCTGGTGATAGAGCAGCGCGCCACCTCCCAGCAGCGCCAGGAGCACGATCAGGATCGCCGTGACGCGCGCGTTCATGCAGCCGCGGCCTGGCGCCGGCGCCGCAGCAGCGCGACGCCGATTCCGGCGAGCGCCACCAGCACCGGCACCAGCGCAATGTTGGCGACCTTGGTCCAGAACACGAGGCTCTCGGAATCCTGGCGCAGGTTCTTGCGCAGGTCCTTGAGTTCCTTGCGCGCGACCACCACCTTCTTGCGGAAATTCTCGAGCTCTGCCTGTTCTTCGGCGGTCAGGATCTGCGCACCCTTGGCGGCTGGACCGCGCGCCTTCTGCAGCGCCTGCATTTTTTCGGTGGTTTTCTGCAGCTCGGCCTCGAGCGCCTGGATTTTGCCGAAGTATTCCTGCTGCGCCTGGGCTTCCATCTCGCGCACCACGCTGAGCGGCCGGAAGGCGGCCGCCCGGCTCCTGAGCGAGATCAGCTCGTCGCCCGCGGCAAGCTGCTCCACCAGGCTCTGCGCGAAGGCGAGGTTGCCGTTCGACGGCACCACGATGCGACGGCCGAAGAGTTCCTGTACGTCCACCGCCGCGCCGTCGTTCAGCATGTCGACATCGGCGACCAGCACCACGGCGTTGTCCTTGGCCGATTCGCGCAACTGCGGCTCGGGCGCGGCCGGTTTGGGTGCGGTTCCCTTCGCGGCCGGCGGCGCCTCGCTCTTGGGCTGGCCTTCGGCGAACGCGGTCTTGAAGCGGCCCTGCAGGCGAAGTGCGAGCGCGAGGCTCTTGCCCTCCGGCTTGAAGCCCTTGGTCGCTGCATCGCCGGACACGGCGGCGACGACGTTGTCGACGCGCATCGAGTTGGGCGAGCTTTTCACCAGTTCGACCACCTGCAGCCCGGCGGCCGGCTTGGCTTCGAAGGCGCCGCCGAACGCATACAGCAGCGATTCGATCTGGCTGGTGACGATGTCGTCGCGGTTGAACGCGGTGCGGTTGAGCGTGAGCACGGTCGGCGTGTAGCGCTGCCCGCCGCCGGAGGCGAACACGGCGTCGGCGATCACCTTGCCCGGGTCCATCGTCACGCCCCAGGCCTTGAACAGTTTCGGCAGGTTGGAGCTGGTGCCGCCGCCGCCCATGCCGGGCATCGGGCCGGGCTGCTGGTCGAAGTAGGCGTAAGGATCGACGAACACCACCAGGCGCCCGCCGCGCAACACGAACTGGTCGAGCGCGTACTCGGTCGCCTCGGCGATGTCGCGCGGATGGATCACCAGCAGCACGTTGATGTCCTTGTCGATCGCCGCCGCGGTCATGTTGACCGGGCGGACGTCGAAGTCGCGCTTCAACTCGTTGGCGAGCACCCAGGGTTCGGAACTCTGGCGCGTGAACGGATTGAACTTCTCGCCCAGCACCGGCAGCGCGCTCATCAGGCCGATCACCGGGCGCTCGGCGCTGCCGACGCGCGCGATGGCGCGCGCGAGGTCGTACTCGAGCAGCCGCTCGCGCGCCGGGTTGAGCGCCGGGACGGACTGCTTGCGCTCGAGCCGGCTCACCGCGAGGCCAAGGTAGAACTGCTCGCCCGACATGAGCTGCTGCGGCTCGATGCCATCCAGCTGCGCCGCGTCCTCCTCGTCCGAGTCGGGCTTGGGGTTGTACTTCTCGATCACCAGATTGGCGCCGGCGACCGACTTGAACTCGCGCGCCAGGTCCTCGACGCGCTGCGCGAAACTCCGCAGCGGCACCGGCATCGCGTGCTCGCCCTGCGAGATGTAGAGCTTCAACTTCACCGGCGCGTCGAGCGCGCGCAGGATTCGCCTGGTGCCCTCGGAAAGGGTGTAGAGCTTGCCTTGGGTCAGGTCGAGGCGCACCGCCGCCCCCGCGGCGAGGTAGTTGAACGCGACCAGCGCGAGCAGTAGCGCCGCCAGGCCGACCGCCGAATAGATCAGGTTGTCACGCGGTTTCATGGCCTAGTCCTAGCCCGCGCGGTGGCTGCGGATGATGACGCCGGTGGCGAACAGCGCAAAGCCGATCACCGACACGAAGAACAGCAGGTCGCGCGTGTCGAGCACGCCCTTCTGGAAGCCGTCGAAGTGCGTCACCACCGAAAACGCCGCCACCGTATCCACCACTGCAGGGCTTGCCCAGCGCACCAGCAGGTCGGTGACCGGATTGAAGCCGGCGAGGATGAGGAACAGGCACAGCACCACGGCGAGGATGAACGCGACCACCTGGTTGCGTGTCAGGGCGGAGGTCATGCAGGTCAGCGCGAGGTAGGCACCCGCAAGGAAGAGGCTCCCCACGTAGCCGGCGACGATCGCGCCGTTGTCCGGTTCGCCGAGCACGTTGACCGTCAGCACTACCGGAAAAGTGAGCGCCAGTGCGAGTGCGAGGAACAGCCACGAGGCGAGGAACTTGCCCAGGATCGCCTGCCACGTCGTCACCGGCAGCGTGAGCAGCAGCTCGATCGTGCCGGCGCGCCGCTCCTCCGACCACAGCCGCATACCCACCGCGGGCACCAGCACCAGGTAGAGCCAGGGATGCCAGCCGAAAAAGGCGCCGAGGCCCGCTTCGCCGCGCTCGAAGAAGGCGCCCGCGGTGAACGTCAGGAACCCCGCCACCAGGAGGAAGATCACGAGGAACACGTAGGCCACCGGCGAGTTGAAGTAACCCGCCAGTTCCCGCTTGGCGATGATCCAGAGCGCGTTCATTGTTTCACCGTGTCCGGAAGCGTGATGCGGCGGAAGACTTCGTCCAGCTCCCCGCGTTCGCTGAACATGCCGCGCACCTTCCAGCCTTCGCGGCTGACCAGTTCGATGATCGCGGCGGCGAGCACCGCGGCCTGCGACGCATCGCGCGGGTAGATGCGGAAAACGCCGTCCAGGCTTTCCACCCGGCCCAGTGCGGACAGTTTTTCGGCGGTGGCGCCCTGCGCCTCCAGGGTCACCGCGCCTGCGGTCGCCGACATCGCGCGCAGCTCGGCCGGCGTGCCCTGCGCGACGATCCTGCCGCGGTCGATGATGATCGCGCGGGTGCAGGCCGCGTCCACCTCCTCGAGGATGTGGGTCGAAAAGATCACCGCCTTCGAGCGGCCGAGCTCGCGGATCAGGTTCCTGACCTCGTGCTTCTGGTTCGGATCGAGGCCGTCGGTCGGCTCGTCGAGCACCAGCACCTCCGGGTCGTGGATCAGCGCCTGCGCGAGACAGGTGCGGTGCTTGTAGCCCTTGGAGAGAGTGTCGATCGACTGGCGCCGCACGGACGAAAGGAAGCAGCGCTCGACGACGCGCGCGATCGCCTTCTTCTGCGCCTCGCCTTTGAGGCCGCGCATCGCCGCGGCGAAGGTGAGAAAGCTCTCGACCGTCATCTCGGGATACGCCGCGGCGCTCTCCGGCAGGTAGCCGATCAGGCGCTTCGCATCGAGCGGCGACTCGGCGACGTCATGGCCGCCCACCGTGACGCTCCCGCTCGTCGGCGGGTAAAAGCCGGTGATCATGCGCATGGTGGTGGACTTGCCCGAGCCGTTCGGGCCGAGGAACCCGACCACCTCGCCGCGCTCGACCGTGAACGACACGCCGTCCACGGCGCGCTTGGTGCCGAAGGTCTTGACCAGGTTTTCGATTCGAATCATGGATTTTCCGTCGCCCGCTCGAGCGCAAGCGCAAATGTGGGCCACGCGGCCGAACTCAAGGGGGCGCATTATCGCCGAAATTTTCCCCTGCACTACAATGCGAACCTTTCCCTCCGGGAGTAGCCATGACCAAGATCCTGCTCACCCTGTTGGCTGCCGCGTTTTCCGGGCTCGCGGCAGCGCAGCCGGCGCTCAAGATGATGATCCCCGCCAACCCCGGGGGCGGCTGGGACCAGACGGGCCGCAACCTGGCGGCGGCGCTGCAGGGCGCCAGGCTGGTGTCATCGGTGCAGTTCGAGAACAAGGGCGGCGCGGCGGGCGCCATTGGCCTCGCGCAGTTCGTCAATTCGGCCAAGGGCGATCCGAACGCGGTCATGATCGGCGGCATGGTGATGGTCGGCGGCCTGCACCTGCAGAAATCGCCGGTGAACCTCGCGCAGGTCACGCCGGTCGCGCGCCTCACGAGCGAATGGGAAGTGATCGTCGTTCCGGCGAACTCCCCGCACAAGTCGATGGCCGACCTGGTGAAGGCGTTCAGGGACAGCCCGGGCAAAGTGTCCTGGGGCGGCGGCTCGGCGGGCGGCACCGACCACATTCTGATCGGGCTGATTGCAAAGGCGGTGGGCGTAGATCCCGCCAGAATCAACTACGTGCCCTATAAGGGCGGCGGTGAAGCGATTGCCGCGATCATCGGCGGCCACGTCACAGCGGGGGTCTCCGGCGTGGGCGAATTCGCCGAACAGGTGAAGGGCGGCAAGATGCGTGCGCTGGCGGTGTCCTCGCCCGGCAAGACCGAGGGCATCGCTTCGCTCAAGGAGCAGGGCATCGACGTCGAACTCGGCAACTGGCGCGGCATTTTCGGCGCGCCCGGCATTACGCCGCCGCAGCGCGATGCGCTCGTCGCGATGGTCAAGGCGGCGACCGAGTCGCCGGCGTGGAAGGCGACTCTCGAAAAACTGGGCTGGGCGGGCTTTTACCTCGGCGGCGACGATTACAAGAAGTTCATCGACGAGGATACCAGGCGCATCGGCGCCATCATCGACTCGCTCGGCATCAAGAAGTGATCGTCCCGACGGCGGTGCCGCGGGTCGATCTCCGCGCGATGGGATGGACCGTGCCGCCGTTCATTGCGCGGTAACGGCATGAGGGTACGAGCGCCAGAGTTAGCGCTCTCGCTCGGCGTTCTGGCGCTGGGCACGGCGACGGCAATCGCCACCGCCCGGCTGCCCGGCGAGGGCGGCTACGCCGGCATCGGCCCCAACTTCATGCCGGGCGTGGTGGCGGCGGGCTTGATCGCCTGCGGCCTGTGGTTGCTCTACGAAGTATTCACCGGCGGCTGGCGCGCGCGACCCTCCGACGATCCGGCCGAGCGCGGCGATCACGCCTTCCACGCGCCGGGATTCGTTTGGGTGACTGCAGGCCTCGGCGCGCACATGGCATTGATCGGCCACGCCGGCTTCGTGATCGCCGGCGCCTTGCTGTTCGCGGGCGTCGCGCGCGGTTTCGGCAGCTCGCGCATCGCACGCGATCTCGCGCTCGGCAGCGCCATTGCCCTGGTGGTGTTCCTGTTCTTCGTGAAATTCCTCAACGTGAATCTGCCCGCGGGCTGGCTCGCGCCGCTGCTCGGCAGCGCGGGAATCTGAAGTGGAGACCTTCAACGCGCTGCTCTCCGGCTTCGACGTCGCGCTGAAGCCGCTCAACCTGCTGTGGGGATTCATCGGCGTGACGCTGGGCACTGCGGTAGGCGTGCTGCCGGGCGTGGGCCCGGCGCTGACCGTGGCGATGCTGCTGCCGCTCACCGTGAAGCTCGACCCGACCGGTGCGCTCATCATGTTCGCCGGCATCTACTACGGCGCCATGTTCGGCGGCTCGACCACCACCATCCTGCTCAATACGCCGGGCGAATCGGCCTCGATCGCCACCGCGCTCGAAGGCAACCGGATGGCGAAGGCGGGCCGCGCCGGACCTGCGCTGGCGACCAGCGCGATCGGCTCGTTCGTCGCCGGATCGATCGCGACGGTGCTGCTCACGCTGCTCGCGCCGCTGGTGGTCGATGTGGCGCTCAAGTTCGGTCCCGCGGAGTATTTCGCCCTGATGGTGTTCGCCTTCACCACGGTGGCCGCGGTGCTGGGCGAATCGACGGTGCGCGGCCTGGCGAGCCTTTGCATCGGCCTGCTGCTCGGATTGATCGGCATCGACAGCCAGACCGGCTCGCCGCGCTTTGCCTTCGGCGTGCCCGAGCTGCTCGACGGGGTCGATGTGGTGGTGCTCGCGGTGGGGCTTTTCGCCGTGGGCGAAGCGCTTTACGTCGCGGCCTACCAGAGCCGGCTCACGGAAACGCTCGAACGCCTGTCGGGCTCGCTCATGATGTCGAAGGACGACTGGCAGCGATCCTGGCCGGCGTGGCTGCGCGGCACGGCGCTCGGCTTTCCATTCGGCTCGATCCCGGCGGGCGGCGCCGAGATCCCCACCTTCCTTTCCTATTCGACCGAGAAGAAGCTCTCGAAGCACCCGGAAGAGTTCGGCACCGGCGCGATCGAAGGCGTCGCCGGCCCCGAGGCCGCGAACAACGCTTCCGCGACCGGGACCCTGGTGCCGCTGCTCACGCTCGGCATTCCGACCTCGGCGACCGCGGCGATCCTGCTCGGCGCCTTCCAGAACTACGGCATCCAGCCCGGGCCGCTCCTGTTCCAGAGCCAGGCGGATCTCGTCTGGGGCCTGATCGCGAGCCTCTACGTCGGCAACGTGATCCTGCTGGTCCTCAATCTGCCGCTGATCGGCATCTGGGTGAAGGTGCTGCAGATCCCGCGCGACCTGCTGTACGCCGGGATTCTCGTGTTCGCCACGCTCGGTGCCTACAGCCTGCACCAGTCCTGGATCGATCTGCTGACGCTCTACGTGTTCGGCCTGATGGGTTTCGCGATGCGCCGCTGGGGCATTCCGGTGGCGCCGGCGGTGATCGGCCTGATTCTCGGGCCGCTCGCCGAGACGCAGTTCCGCCGCGCGCTCTCGATCAGCCAGGGCGATGCGAGCGTGTTCTTCACGCAGCCGATCTCGGCGACCTTTCTTGCCGTTACCGCGCTGCTGATCGTGGTTCCATGGGTGGTGCGCAGGGTGCGCGGCGCCGGCCGCTGAAGTTCAGGCGGCGCTGCTCCTGCTCGTTCTACGGCCGCGCGAAGTGAGCACTGCGCGCTCTGCGCGCTTGTGCGTTTCGACGATAAAGTCGGCCAGGAGCTGCAATTCGGCGGTGCGCGCGCTGGATGGCCGCGCGACGAGCGCGAGAGTGCGGCGCGGCGCGGGCGGGGCGAGCGGACGCGCCACGAGCCCCGTGCGTTGCAACAGCCCGCTCTTCAGCGCGATCTCCGGCACCAGCGCGAGACCGATGCCCGATTCCACCATTTGCACGAGCGTCAGCAGGCTCGTTGCCTCGATCCCCGAAGCATTCGGCGTTGAGCTGCGCGCGCACGCGGCCAGCGTGTGCTCGCGCAGGCAGTGGCCCTCTTCGAGCAGGAGCAGGCGTTCGGCCACCGGTGCCGTCACGGCAAGGCGCTTCGCCTTGAACGCCGGGTCTTCGGCGCGACCGGCGAGCCAGAACTCGTCGTCGAACAGCGGCTGCTCGAGCAGGCCGCCGGTGTCGTAGGGCAGCGCGATCAGCGCAAAGTCGAGTTGCGCGGCCCGCAGGCGCGCGAGCAGGCTGGCGGTCAGGTCCTCGCGCAAGAGCAGTTTCAGCTTCGGGTACTTCGCGCGCAGGCCCGGCAGGATGCGCGGCAGCAGGAAGGGCGCGATCGTCGGTATGACGCCGAGGCGCAGCGTGCCGCTCATCGGCTCGGCAGCGCCGGAGGCGAGTTCGACCAGGTCCTCGGCCTGCGCAATGAGGCTCCGCGCGCGCGCCGCGACCTCGGCGCCAAGCGGCGTGATCACGACGCGCTGGCGGTCGCGCTCGACCAGATTCGCGCCAAGGGTGGATTCAAGTTCCTTCAGTCCCGCGGAGAGGGTCGATTGCGTGACGAAGCAGGCCGCCGCCGCGCGCGTGAAATTCAGATGCTCGGCGAGCGCGACGAGGTAGTTGAGCTGGCGCAGCGAGGGCAGGGCGGCCATATCGAGTAAACCGATTATAACAAGCAATATTATTCGTTAGACCCGATAACGCCCGGAAGCCACAATGCGCTCCGCAGCAAGTTCAACCGACCCCAGGAGCGAAACATGAAACCCGAATCCATCACCATCCAGAACCTCGAGGCGGCGTTCGCCGGCGAGAGCATGGCGCACCTCAAGTACCGCTACTTCGCCAAGCTCGCACGGCAGCTCGGCGACGAGGACACCGCGCGCGTGTTCGAGGAGACCGCAGACCAGGAAGTGCAGCACGCCTTCGGCCACCTCGACCTGCTCTACCCGAAAGCGAAACTGACCGCAGCGCGTGCGCTCGAGATCGCGATCGAGGGCGAGACCTACGAGTACAGCGAGATGTATCCCAAGTTCCGCCACCTCGCGCTCGAGGAAGGCAACAGCGCCGCGGTGAAGGAGTTCGACCAGCAGATCGCCGAGTCGATGGAGCACGCCGAGTCCTTCAAGCGCACGCTGGAGAAGGCTGCCAAGCGCTTCGCCGCGCTGGCGAAGGTGGAAGAGCGGCACGCCAACCAGTACCGGGCGGCGCTCGGCAAGATCAAGGTTTGACCCATTCAATCGAAAAGGAGAGCGACATGAAAAGCTGGCAATGCGTGGTGTGCGGCTTCATCTACGACGAGGCGAAGGGCCTGCCCGAGGACGGCATCGCCGCGGGTACTCGCTGGCAGGAAATCCCGGCGGACTGGTCGTGCCCCGACTGCGGCGTGGCGAAGGCCGATTTCGAGATGGCGGAAGTGGTCGCGGCCTGACGCAGTGAAACCGATCGTCATCGTCGGCAGCGGACTCGCGGGCTACACGGTGGCGCGCGAGCTGCGCAAGCTCGACGCGGCCACGGCGCTCGTGGTGGTAAGCCGCGACGAAGCGAGCTTCTATTCCAAGCCGATGCTCTCCAATGCGCTTGGCGCAGGCAGGAGCGCGGCGCAGATCGCCAATGCAACCGCAGCGCAGATGGCGGAGCAACTCAACGCACGGGTGCTCGCGAGTACCGAGGTGCAGGCGATCGACACCGACGGCCACGTCGTACATGCAGCCGGCGAGGCGATCGGGTACGCGAAGCTCGTGCTTGCGCTTGGCGCCGATCCAATTTCGCTGCCGATGGCGGGCGATGCGGCCGGCGAAGTCCTGCAGGTGAACGATCTCGCGGGCTACGCGCGCTTTCGCGCCGCGATCGAGGGCAAGCGCCGCGTCGCCTTGCTCGGGGCGGGGCTGATCGGCTGCGAATTCGCCAACGACCTAGCCGCAGCGGGGTACGGCGTCGAGGTCATCGACCCGGCGCCGCGCCCGCTCGGACGGCTATTGCCGGAGGTTGCGGCCGAACGGGTCCGGACCGCGCTCGAGTCGCTCGGCGTGCGCTGGCATTTCGGCACTACCGCGAGCGCGGTAGCGCGTGCTCCATCCGGGCTGCGTGTCACGCTGGCGAACGGACAGGCGATCGAGGCGGATGTCGTGCTTTCGGCGATCGGCCTCAGGCCGCGCACGGAGCTCACTCGCCGCGCCGGACTCGAGGTCGCGCGCGGCATCTTGACCGACCGGCATCTTCAGACCAGCGCGGCGGACGTCTACGCGCTGGGCGATTGCGCGGAAGTCGAAGGCCACGTGCTGCCGTTCGTGATGCCGATCATGCATGCGGCGCGCGCGCTGGCGAAAACGCTTGCCGGAACGCCGACGGCGGTGACGTATCCGGCGATGCCAGTGGTGGTGAAAACCCCGGCGATGCCCGCAGTCGTGTGCCCGCCGCCGGCCGGGCCCGGCACGTGGCGCGTTGTGAGCGATGACGCGGGTGTCGAAGCGCTGTACGAGGACGAAGCCGGGAGAATTTCAGGCTTCGCGCTAGTGGGCGCGGCCTGCGCGCGGAAGAACGCGCTGGCGAAGGCAATGCCGCCAGTGATCGGCTGAGGACACTGCCGTCCCTATCGGAGGACTGACATAATCGCGCCGTGACGACCTGCGCTTCCCAGGTTGTGCTCGCCTCCGCGCGTGCCGGCGTTCTCAGGCAAGCCGCGCGAGCATGCGAGATCGCGTTGGCCAAGGAGGGTGTACGCGCATTGGTGATCGGATCGCTCGCCTACGCCGATATCCGGCCTGAATCCGACCTGGATCTGCTGATCGTTTCCTATCCGGGAAAGCAATGGAGCGAGGTGAGCCGAATTGCGGCGGATGCCGCGCGGCCTTTCGATGTTCCGGTCGATGTCATTTTCGCCGACACGCTGTGGCCCACGATCAGGCGAGCGATGCTCAAGGACGCGCGGCCGGCCAGCCGCCTGTAGCGACCAGTTGCACCGGCGTTCCGGCACGTAATAGAGCTAAACGGCATTTCTCGATCACGGTTTAATATCGGCGGGTGCACCAAACTCAGCTTGCAAGCGATGGCGTCGAACCAGCCGGGCCTGACCGACTACCACGCTAAATACTTCGCCCACGAGCTGACCCGCCGCTATCCTGCCGACAGCGTCGAGAAGCTCGCGGCGGCGCTCGCGGACGCGCAGGTGGATCTGAATCCTCATCAGGTCGACGCTGCGCTGTTCGCCTTCAAGTCGCCGCTCTCACGAGGCGCCCTGCTGGCTGACGAGGTCGGATTGGGGAAAACCATCGAGGCGGGGCTCGTGCTTTCGCAGAAATGGGCCGAGCGCAAGCGCCGCGTGCTCGTCATTACCCCCTCGAACCTGCGCAAGCAGTGGTATCAGGAGCTGACCGAGAAGTTCTTCCTGCCTTGCCGGATTCTGGAATCGAAGTCGTACAACGCGGCGACCAAGCTCGGCCGGTTCCGGCCGTTCGAGGCGGACGTCGTCGTCATCTGCCCAGTCATGATCGGCAAGCGGCTACAGCTTGCGAGGCGAGCGGCCGGCCTGTCGCTGCGCGACCTGGGGGCACGGATTGACAAACTCGTGTCCGCTCAGGCGCTTAGTAAATACGAGCGGGACGAAATGATGCCGGGCGCCGACGTTCTAGCGGCGATTGCCCGCGCGCTCGGCGTATCGGAGAGCTATCTGCTCGGCCAGAACGAGCTCACGCTCGAATCGGTCGAATTCCGCAGGAACAAGATCACGAGCCGGAAGGACGAGGCGTCGATCAAGGCCTCCGTGTTGAGGGAGGTAGAGCGTTATCTGGAGATCGAAGACTTCGTCGGTGTCGCTACCGCGACGTGGTCCCGGCCGCAAGGTGCGCCCTTCCGCGTTGCGGAGCCGGCGGACGCCGAAGCGGCGGCAATGCGGCTGCGCTCGGCGTGGAGCCTGCGACTCGACCCGATCCCGAATCTGGCCGCGTTCCTGGAAGAGCAGGGCGTCAAAGTAATAGCGCTCCCCTTGGGCGAGCGGGTATCCGGGCTCATGTGCGTCGCGCGCCGGCGCAAGGGCGAAGACGTTCCCATTGTCATCGTGAACCAGGGCGACACCGGAGAGCGGCAGCGCTTCACGCTCGCGCACGAGCTGGCACACCATGTCCTGGTCGGGCAGGGCGGACCGAAAGGCGAGAAGCTGGCGCATTGGTTCGCGGGGGCGTTCCTCATGCCGGCGGAGATGCTGTGGCGCGAAGTCGGCAAGCACCGCGATTCGCTGTCGATCGGCGAGCTGCTCGAACTGAAAGTTTTGCTCAAGACCAGCGTTCAGGCAATCACGTACCGCCTGAAGGATCTGCAGATCATCGGCGAACCGCTGTTCAAGCGGCTGTCCGACGAATTCGAAAAGCGAGGGTGGCGAAAACCGCCCTATCCCGAGCTCGGTGCGATGGAGCCCGAAAAGCCGGAGCGATTCACGCGGCTCTGCTACCGTGCTTTCTCCGAGGGCACGATCTCTGAGGCCAAGGCGGCCGAGCTGCTCGACATCACGGTCCGGGAGCTGGGGCGGCGGCTGGAAAGCACGGCCTAAACGGTCGGCACCCTCGCCCTGCTCGTCTCGGATACCATGTCTATATGATCTGCCAGTTGCTCGGAAACGAGGTGGGTTCATGTACGTCAGCAAAGTAATTCTTCGAAACATCCGCGGCTTCGCGGATCTCGAGTTTGACCTCGAGCGGCCTGAGAACAAATACGCGGGCTGGACGGTCTTCACAGGTGACAACGGTTCCGGGAAAAGCACACTTCTTAAGGCAATCGCCATCGGATTGACAGGCAAGGAAACGGCGCGTGCACTGCAGCCGAGCTTCCACCGATGGATCCGCGACGGTGCTGGCTCGGCAGAGGCCTCGATCCAGCTCGAAATCATTCGCGTCGAGCAAGACGATCACTTGGTCGAGTC
>Ga0155946_1067_pt1 | contig 14431 bp, 15 predicted proteins | sample RifCSPlowO2_02_FD_107600 | JGI IMG/M metagenome (GOLD analysis project Ga0155946, IMG submission 107600) | Betaproteobacteria bacterium RIFCSPLOWO2_02_67_12
GCTCGCCGCGCTTTGCTGCTGAAAGCGCGTGATCTCGCCCGTGCCGATCGAAAAGCCCTGCCAGTTGATGATCGCGTTGGGGCTGTTGGTGACCGTCAGGCTCTTGCCGACGCTCGAAAAACTCGCCTGACCGGAAACGACCGTGGGGGCAACGGGGTTGGCCATCGCCACACCCGTGGCAAAGCAGGTCGCAACCGCGAGGGAGATCAGCGTGGGATCAATAGGCTTGGCCCGTCCTGCGATTGGCGTCATCATGACCTCTTGGTGCTCGACAGCGAACAGACAAAGAACTCTAACCATTCCTCAAGCATTGCGCCATTGCTTCCGCGGCGACAGGGCGTCATGCGGGCCGGCAGAGCGCGATCTCGTCGTCGGTCATCACCGGCTTGATCCGGCATTGCGCATCGCGCTGCTGCTGCTCGCGCCCGCGCGCCCTTTCCTGGTCGAGGACGGCCCGCCTCTGGGCTTCGACTTGAGCTTGCCGGTTGCGCGCGGCCTCGGTTTTCGCGCCCGCCTCGAGCTTTTTCAGCGCTTCCGCAGCCTTGCGCGCCTTGGCTTCCTCTTCGAACTTCTGGCGCATCACGGCCAACTCCAATTGTCGCGCACGCTCCAGCTCCAGTCGCGTCTTGCGGACCTCATTGGTGGCATCGGCGCTTCCCGACGTTCGTGCAGCGGCCGCACCGGTCGCTGTTGCGGCGATGCAATGGCCTAGGCAGGCGAGCAGCAAGACCTTGTTCGTATTCACGGCGCGATGCGTACGGCAGGGAGCCAGTCTCCTTTCTACCCCAATTCGTCCCCGCGGGCCAGACGCCCTGGCGCGAGATCCGGCAAGCCGACACCCTGGTCCGCGATCGATTGCGGAAGGCGCTCACCGCGCACGGCGGCAGCCGCCAGGGCGCCCATCGCCGGTGATGTCTGGATGCCATAGCCGCCCTGTCCGGCCAGCCAGAAGAAATTGGGTTGACCCAGGTCAAATCCGCAGACCAGCGTTCGATCCGCCGCGAAGGTCCGCAACCCCGCCCACTTTGCGGTGACGCGCCGAATCTCGAAGCTCGTCGCGGCCTGCAATCGATCGATCAGGGTCGCGATGTCGGTCTCTTCCGCTTGTGCGTCGCACGGCAGCGAAGGCGTCTCATCGGCGGGAGAGGCCAGAAAATTCCCTGCCTCGGGTCGGAAGTACAAGCTCTCATCAGCGCTCACCGCCATGGGCCAACCGCGCGCGCCGGCGTGGCGGCCACATTCGAACACCATCGCCGTGCGTCGCAGCGGCTGCAGATTCAGAGCGCCGACCCCGGCGCTGCGCGCCACCTCGTCCGCCCAAGCGCCGGCCGCGTCGACCAGGACGCCCGCGGAATACTCACCCGCGGCAGTCGCGAGGCGCCAGCGGCGCCCAGAGAATTCTGCCGCCTGCAGTTCGGTGCGCGGCAGCAAGCGGGCGCCGCGGGCGCGGGCGCCGCGCAGGAATCCGTGCAGCAACGCGTGCACGTCGATGTCCTGCGCTGCCGCATCCAGCGCTCCGCAATGCGAATGGCGTTCGCCCAGGGCCGGTACGCGCGCGCGCACTTCGGCAGCAGACAGTTTCTGGATACTGGTGCCCGTGGCGGCCATGTCGGCGGCGGCCGCGTCGAGCAGCGCCCGTTGCTCCGCGGTGCAGAAGATCAGGTGGCCGCGCGGAGCGAGCAGCGGGTGGCTGCTGAAATCCGTCGGCGGCGATTCGAAGAACGCGCGGCTGGCGCGCGTCAGCGCACGCACCACGGCATTGCCGTACGCTTCGGAGAACAGCGCCGCCGAACGGCCGGTGGTGTGATAGCCCGGCTGCTCCTCGCGCTCGAGCAGCAGCACGCGGGCGTGCGGCGCCAGAAAATAGGCCGCCGCAGCGCCGGCGATTCCCGCGCCGACGATCGCAATATCTGCTTCATTGCCGGCGCGCGGCGTCATAGAGCGGCAGCACCTTCGGCAGGCTGGCTTCGATGTCGCGGATGCGCGCTTCGTGCGAGGGGTGCGTCGAGAGGAACTGCGGCAGTTCTCCGCGCGCGCGTTGCGAAGGCGACCCCGCGCTGCGCTGTGCGGCCAGCCGCTGCATCTTGCGCCACACGGCGGCGGCGGCGCGCGGATCGAAGCCGGCGCGCGCAGCCAGTTCCATGCCGGCCAGGTCGGCGTCGGTTTCGTGCCGGCGCGAGAACGGCAGCGTGAGCGTGAGGTCTGCGGCGCGTGCGAGCAGCTCGGTCGAGACCTGGCCGAGATTGAGCATCATCGCGGCGACCGAGATGCCGATCGTCTTGAGCAACTGCTCCGACATGCGGGCGCGGCCGTGCTCGAGCAGCGCGTGCGCGATTTCGTGCCCCATCACCGCAGCCACCTCGTCGTCGCTCAGCGCGAGCGCGTCGAGAAGGCCGCTGAAGAACGCGATCTTCCCGCCCGGCATGCAGAAGGCATTGACGTTCGGCGAGTGGATCAGATTCACCTCCCAGCGCCAGCGCTCGGCATCGGCGTTGAAACGCGCCGCGTGCGGGATGAGGCTCCGCGCGATGTTGCGCAGGCGCTCCACCTCGCGCCGGTCCGTGTTGAGCGCCCCTTTTTGAGCCGCGGCGCGCATGAGCTGGCTGTACTGCTGCGCCGAAGTGCGCTCTACGGTCGACGCGGGCAGCAGGAGCAGGCGGCTCTTGCGGACTTCGACGCCGTCCGGCTGCGGTTGCGCGATCGCGCCGCACGGCACGACCAGCGCCAGCAGTGCGAGCGCGCCGGCACGCAGGCACGGCGCGATTGAACCCGGTCGGCGGTGCATGCGCTATAGTAGCCGACACCAACACAGGTCCTCGGGAGGGTGACATGGGCACTGGCGGCTGGATTTTTCTGGCAATTGTCGCAGCCCTCGCGTTTTGGGCGGTCTCGATCTACAACGGCCTGGTTACGCTGCGCAACCGCTTCAAGAATGCGTTTGCGCAGATCGACGTGCAGCTCAAGCGCCGCTACGATCTGATCCCGAACCTGGTCGAAACCGCCAAGGGCTACATCAAGCACGAGCGCGAGACGCTCGAGGCCGTGATCAAGGCGCGCAACCAGGCGGTCACGGCGGCCCAGGCCGCGAGCGCCAATCCCGGCAACCCGGCCGCCATGCAGCAGCTCGGCGCTGCCGAGGGCGCCCTGACCGGCGTGCTCGGACGGCTGTTCGCCCTGGCCGAAGCCTATCCCGATCTCAAGGCGAACCAGAACATGCTGGCGCTGCAGGAAGAGCTCGCGAGCACCGAGAACAAGGTCGCGTTCTCGCGCCAGGCGTTCAATGATTCGGTGATGGAATACAACACCAAGCGCGAGTCGTTTCCCGACAACATCTTCGCCGGCATGTTCGGCTTCTCGCCGGCCGAGTTGCTCGCCGCGACCGAGTCGGCCGAAGAGCGCAAGGCCCCGCAGGTCAAGTTCTAGCCGCGATAAGCGCCGCGGTGCCGGCGGCCACCACGTTTTTCGAACACCAGCACCTCGCGCGGCGCAACACGCGCGTGATGGTGCTGATGTTCCTGCTCGCCGTGCTGGCGGTGGTGATCGCGGTGGACCTGGTGCTCGCCACGATCTACGTCTGGAGCCTCAACGACTTTGCCCTGCCGGCCGGCACGAGACCCGGGGTCCTCGCCGTGTACCGGCAGGTGCCGGGTGAACTCTATCTGGCCGGCGCGGCACTCACCGCAGGAATCATTCTCGTCGTCAGCGCGGTGAACGTCGTCAAGCTGGCCGGCGGCGGCAGCGCGGTCGCGGACATGATCGGCGCGCGGCGCGTCGCGCCGGCAACGCGCGATCCCCTCGAGCGCCGGCTGCTCAACGTGGTCGAAGAGATGGCGATCGCCTCGGGGGTGCGGGTGCCGGCGGTCTACGTGATGGACGACGAGCGCGGCATCAATGCGTTCGCCGCCGGCTACGACGTGTCCAACTCGGTGGTCGCCGTGACGCGCGGCACGCTCGAGTCGCTGACGCGCGACGAGCTGCAGGGCGTGATCGGGCACGAGTTCAGTCACATTATGAACGGCGACATGCGCCTCAACATCCGCATGATCGGCGTGCTCGCCGGAATCGTGTTCGTCGGCTCGATCGGCGAGTTCGTCATGCGCAGCGTGCGCGAGAGCCGCGATAGCCGCAGCACCGGCGGCATCTTCGTGATCGGCCTCGCCCTGTTCGTGATCGGTTACGTGGGCCTGTTCTTCGCGCGCCTGATCAAGGCCGCGGTATCGCGCCAGCGCGAGTTCCTGGCCGATGCCTCGAGCGTGCAATTCACGCGCAATCCGGAGGGCATCGCCGGTGCGCTCGACCAGATCGGCCGCGCCACCGGGCTGATCTCGAACCGCTACGCGGAGGAGTTGGCGCACATGTTCTTCGGCCAGGGCATCCAGGTCTGGCTGGGCGGCCTGTTCGACACGCATCCGCCGCTGGAAGAGCGTATCCGCCGCGTCCACCCGGGTTTTCAGCCGACGGGGTATCGCCGCAAGCGCGAGGCGGCCGCGCCCCCCAGCGCGGCCGGCAGCGAGGAGGCGTTCGGGCGCGCCGCCGGATTTGCCGGGGAGGGCGGGGCGCCGGCGGCGGATGGGCGGCGCCCCGGCGATCTCAGCGCGGCCTGGGGGCGTTCGGCCGGTGCGAGCGCCGCGCTGGTCGGTTCGATGGACGGCGCCAAGATCGACTACGCCGCACGGCTTCTGAAGTCGCTGCCCGAGCCCCTGCGCGCGGGCGTGCGCGAAACGGCAAGCGCGCGCGCCATCGTGGTGGCATTGCTGCTCGCGCCCAAGGACGAAGTGCTCGCGCAGCAGGTGGCGGCGCTCGAAGCGGCGGCTCTCGCTCAACTCGCTGGTGAAGCGCGCGCCTTCGCACCGCTCACGCGCCGGCTGGGGTCGGCGTTCCATCTGCCGCTGCTCGATCTCGCGCTACCCGCGGTGAAACTGGCCTCGGAGGCCCAGAAGGGCGACCTCGTCAAGGCGCTCGACGCGGTGATCCACGCCGACCGGCGCGTCTCGTTGCACGAATTCGTCGTCTTGACCCTGGTGCGGCATCAGTTGGCGCCGAAGAAAGGCGCGGGTGCCGTCACCAGCCGCAAGCTCGCCGAAATGCGGCCGGAGGTGCTGAAGGTGCTGGGGCTGCTGGCGCAATCCAGCGTTCGTGCCGACGCCACCGGCGAGCGCGAACAGCAGCAGTTGGCGGCGATGCGCGCCGGCATGAAGGCGATGGCTCTGGAGGGTGAGCCCGAACGCCCGGCCGACACGATCGACGATGCGGTCAAGGCGCTGGGCGCCCTCAGGAGCCTCGCACCGCTGCAGAAGGCGATCGTGGTGAAGGGGCTGTTTGCGGCAGTCACGCTGGACGACAGCATCGGCGTCGCGGAAGCCGAGCTGATGCGCCTGGTCGGCGCGGTGCTCGATTGCCCGCTGCCGCCCCTGCTCGAGTCGCTCGACCCGGCTACACTCGCTGCGTGACGCTGGAGGCGATCGGCCCTTGGCCGCTTGCATTCGCCGCCGCGGTGATGGTGCTGGCGGCCTTCGTCCACGGCGCCCTCGGCCTGGGTTTTCCGCTGATCGCGACCCCGCTCGTGGCGCTCGCGCTCGACATGAAGGTCGCGATCGTCCTGGTCGCACCGGTCACGCTGGTGATGACGGTGCTTTCGGTAGCGCGCGGCGGCGGTTGGCGCGAGGCGCTGGCGCGTTTCTGGTTCCTGCCGCTCACGATGGGGATCGCGTCCTACGCCGGCACGCGCCTGCTGATCGGCGCCGATCCCACTCCGTTCCTGCTGGTGCTGGCAGTGCTGATCCTGGTCTATCTCGGTCTTGACCGGGTGAAACGCGGTGAGAGTGCTCTGGTGAGGCGCCATCGGCTGCCGATCGGCGTCGGCGTCGGGCTGCTCGCGGGCCTGTTCGAAGCTACCGCCAACGTCGCGGTGCCGCCGCTCATCATCTATCTCATGCTGCTCGGCGTCGCCCCGCTGGCGACGGTGCAGACGCTCAATCTGTGTTTTTCCGTCGGCAAGGCGGTGCAGGTCGGGACCTGGGCGGTCTACGGCGACGTCGCTCCGGCCTTCTGGCTCGCAGCCGCTGCGCTCACCGTCCCGGCGGTCGTCACGCTGTTCGCGGGCATGCGCCTGCGCGAGCGCATCGACGCGCCGACGTATCGCAAGTGGCTGCGGGGTGCGCTGTCGCTCATGGCGATGCTGCTTTTCGGCCAGTATGCCTACCTGCAGTTGCTCGCGCGCTGACGCGCCTGCGATGCGTGCCGGCAAACTAAAATGGCGGCATGTACCGGGCACTCGCATGGCTCTTGCTGTCGCTTTCCGCGCTCGCCTTGGCGCAATCGCCGGAGGAGCGGCTCTTCGAAGCGATCGCGCAAGGCAAGCCGCTCGTCGCCGAGGGACTGGTCGCCAACGGCAGGGTAAATCTGGAAGCGCGCAATGCCGAGGGCGAGACGCCGCTGCACCGGGCGGTGGAGAAGGGGCTGCGGGACCTTGCGGGCCTGTTTCTGAAATCCGGCGCAAGGGTGTCGGCGCGCTCGAACTCGGGGGAGACCGCGCTGCATCTTGCCGCGCTGCACGCGGACCCGTGGTTCGCCGGCCTGCTGCTCGCCGCCAAGGCCGACCCGCGCGCGCGAAACGACGAGGGCGAGTCGCCGCTGCACTGGGCGGCGCTGTCGGGCAATGCGGCTACGGCGCAGCGGCTGCTCGAGGGCGGCGCGGATGCGAACCTGCGGGACATCAGGGGCAATTTGCCCCTTCACGGCGCAGCCGATGGCGGGGACATCGAAACGGTCCGGCTGCTGCTGAAGAACACGGCGGATGCGACCGCCCGGAACCGGGAGGGGCGCAGTGCTGCCGACCTTGCGCGCGAGCGCAACTACGCCGCGATCGCCAAGCTGCTCGAGGTTCCGGTGGTGGTGCCGAAGGGCGATCCGGGATTGCGGACGCGCGACATCGACGATCCGGAACACCCGCGCTTTCAGCGCTACTGAGCCGCCCAAGCCTCGGCGAGCAGCTCGTAGGACTTTGCGCGCGAGGCATAATCGCCGGTGATGGTGACGACCATCAGCTCGTCGGCCGAATACTGCGCGGCGAGCTCCACCAGACGCGTCTTGCAGCGCGCCGGATCGCCGATCACGGTGCGTGCGCGCTGCCCGCGAACGTACCGCTGCTCGTCCTCGGTGTAGCGGCGCGCCTCGGCCTGCGCCAGCGTGGGCACCGGGTTTTCCAGTCGCAGTGCCATTTCCAGCCGCCGCAGGTCCATGACCCGCGCCTGCCGCTCGGCCTCGGCGTCGGTCTCGGCGCAGATCACGAAGCAGCACAGCAGCGCGTGCGGCACCGGCTCGCGCTGCGATGGCCGGTAGTGCGCGCGATAGGCGCGCATCACGGCATCGCCGCCATGCGCGCTGATGAAGTGCGCGAACGCAAAGCGCAGTCCGAGCTGCGCTGCGAGCGCGCCGCTATAGTCCGACGATCCGAGCAGCCACACCTCGGGAGCCGAGGCGCCTTCGGGCTGCACCCGGAGTCCCCGGTCGGGATGATCCTCGGGCAGGGTTCCATCAAGGAAACCGACCAGCTCCCAGACCTGCCGCGGGAATTGCTCGGCATCGGGAAACCTGCCGCCTCCCACCGCGCGCGCGGTGCGCGCGTCGCCTCCGGGGGCGCGGCCGATTCCGAGATCGACGCGGCCCGGGTAGAGAGCCTCCAACATCCGGAACACCTCGGCGACCTTGAACGCACTGTAATAAGGCAGCAGCACGCCTCCGCTGCCGACGCGCAGACGCTTCGTCTCGGCACCGAGGCGGGCCAGCAGCACCTCCGGGCAGGGGTCGCAGATCGCGGCGACGGCATGGTGTTCGGCCAGCCAGTAGCGGCGGTAACCGAGCCCGTCGACGTGCCGCGCGAGGGCGAGCGTTTCCTCGATCGCCTGCCGCGCGCTGTGGCCCGCGATGACCGGGGACTGGTCGAGTACCGACAGCGGAATCATGTTTGCCTGCCACGGAAGGGAAGCACGCGACGCGAACATTATGGGCCGTGGCACGTAAGCTTCGCCGGCCCGTTTCGACCAAGTGGCGTGCGATGGTCCAGTTTCGGGTTGTCAGTGGCAATTTGCGGCGTCCTGGCGGACCCGGCGCTTGCCCGCCAGTGTGCCGCCGAATCGGGTCCGAACACGACCGCGCTGGTCGAGCTTTACACCTCGGAAGGCTGCGACAGCTGCCCGCCGGCGGACCGCTGGCTGGCGTCGCTCAGGGGCCGGGGCTACAGCAGCGCCCAGGTCGTGCCGATCGCGCTGCACGTCGATTACTGGGATTACATCGGCTGGAAGGACCCGTTTGCCAAGGCGGCTTTCAGCGCGCGGCAACGCAAGCTGGCGCAAGTGCAGCGTGCCCGCATCGTGTACACGCCGCAGGTGCTGCTGCAGGGACGGGATTTTCGCGCCTGGCACACGGCCGAGTTCGATCGGGCCGTGGCGCGTGTCAACGCCACGCCGGCGGGCGCCCGCATCGCACTCGAGCTCGATACCGGCGCCAAGGACGCGTTTCGCGTCGGCGTTCGCGCCGAGCTCCAGCCGGCTGCCGCGGCGTCCGAGGCGCAGCTTTATCTGGCGAGCTACGAGAATAAGCTCATGTCGGCAGTGTCCTCGGGCGAGAACCGCGGCAGGAGCCTGAGCCATGACTACGTCGTGCTCGAATGGGTCGGACCGCTCGGTTTCGCCGCCGACGGACGACTCGCCGAGCGTCGCCTGCTTGCGCTGCTGCCGAGGGCAGTGCCCGCGCACTCGGGCATAGCGGCATTCGTGCAAAGCCGATCGACCGCCAAGGTGCTCCAGGCCCTCATGCTGCCGGCCTGCTAGCGTGGCTGCCAGGCCGCAGCCGGCCCTTTTTCTGCCCGAAATCGCCGGGTCGGGTATATTTGCCCCGACACGACCGCCATGGGGCGGGGTCCGAAAGGGGTTGGCCGTGCACGCCACGCAGATCCGTCAGAAGGACGGGATTTTCTATTTCGTCAGCTATCGCGCCAAGGACCTGCTTGCGCGGGTCCGGTTCATCAGCCGCTTTTACGGCGAGCACGAGCAGATTCCGGCGGCGCGCGTCGCACGCGACGACGACATCGCGCAGTTCATCTCGCGTATCGAGCGCACCGACCGGGCGTTCCAGCGCGGGCTGTCGCGCGCCAAGGTGCGCCAGCTCACCAACTTCTACGAGACCGCGGTCACGCAACCGGCGATTCCGGGCACGATCCTGCTCTACACCTCGGAGAAGCTGAACTTCCGGGCCAACGGCGACGGCGCCGGCACGCTCAGCGAGCCCGAGAGCAAGTTCCTCATCATCGACGGCCAGCACCGGCTCGCGGCACTGCATTTCTACATGCTGGAGCGGCCGAACGACGCCGGCACGATCAACGTGCCCTGCATGGTCTTCGACGGCCGCGCCGAGGATTTCGCCGCCGAGATGTTCGTCATCATCAACTCGACGCCGACGCGCATCAACAAGAGCCATTTGATCGACCTCTACGAGCGTGTCTCGTGGGCGGCGCCCGACCGCAAGTTCGCGGCACGCCTGGTGGAGCGCCTGTACGGGGAAGGCGACAGCCCGCTGCGCTATCGCATCAACCGGCTGGGTGGCCGCAGCCAGCGCGACAAGTGGGTGCTGCAGGCCGAGCTCTTCAACGAACTGCACCGCTGGGTGCGCGGCCGCTGGCGCTCGATTCAGCTCGCCGGCGGCAGCTCGAAGGAAGTGCCCCGGTACTATGCCGTGATGCGCGATTTCCTGAGGGCCGCGCGCATGGCATTCGGCGAGAAATTGTGGGGCAACGATGCGTACATGGTTACCAAGCCCGTGACCATCAAGGCGCTGATCCGGGTGTGCGCGGATCTCGCGCGCGAGGACGGCGGGCCCGAGGAGGGGCGCGAGGAGCGCTGGACGCAGCGGTTTGCGCCGTGGGGTGAAATGGCGGAAATGTTCCGCGAAGAGGGCTTCTACGAGCGCTTCCCGGCGCGCGGCGAGGTCGAACGCGTGGCGCGCGTGCACCGCGACCTCGCGCGCGCCGCGAAGATCGAGGCGCGCAAGGACTAGATGGCTGGCATTATGCCGGGGTAGCACGCTCGGGGCATGACCTGCACCGGGCAGGCAATCGACGCCAATTGGGGGGGGAGGAAATGCAAGAGGCAGACCGCCGCCGCCGATCGAGTCGCCATCCACTTCGCTGGAACGCGGCCGTGGTCTTCGACAGCGTGCAGGGCAGACCCGTCGTTCATACGCGAACGGAAGATCTGTCCGCCGGCGGAGCGGCCATATTCAGCAAACACGGGGACCTGACGGGGACCATCGTGAACTTGTTGCTTGCGTATCCCACGCGCAAAGGGGGCGAGGCACCGAAGGTTCTGAAGGTGCGTGCACGAGTCGTTTCCACGGTGCGAACACCGGGGATGGCACGTTACCGGCATGGGCTGAGCTTCATCCGCTCACCCGATGACGGGCTGGACGCTCTTGACGTATTCGTGAGTGCCACCGCCGCTGCGGTGGCGACTCCTGCCGCCCCCGCTCCCGGCGGCCGCCTTGTGCAACTGCAGCAGCTTGCCGAGACAAGGGTGGCGGAAGGCAAGGCGCTGGACCCGCAGGAGGCGATTGATGCAAACGTCAGCGACGCGCTGGCAAAGGCGTACCGCTACCTGAAGGACCTCGCCGGGCACCTCAACGCCGTGCACCCGGCCTATTCAAGGGGCTACGGCATTGCCGGCGTGCCGGAGTTCGGCGGCCTCGAGTGGGAGGAGGGCGAAGCGGATTTCCACATGCGCGAGATCTCCCCGGCGGTCAAGCTGTATGAGCGGGTTTCCTTGCGCTTTCGACTGTCGGGGAAGAAACAGATCCGCGTGGCACGCGAGTACCCGGCGGCCGAGAAACTGCAGCAGTTGCTGGAGGACAGCAACATCGAGTTCCATGCGCAGGGTATCTGGAACAAGCGTGGGTCGCTTGAACGGACCGCGTTCGAATTTCCCTGCGAAGTCACGGCGAGCCTGCTGCTCCTGGGGCAATTCGACACCGGCAAACTGCTGCTACGGGCGCGCAATGTCTCCGGATTTGGATCGATGGAGCAGATCCTGGCGCCGCAGGCTGTTACCGAAAAATCGCTCGACGAACTCGCGGCCTTCATCCTCGGCGAGACTGGAGGCCTTGGCCCGCTGCTTCTGCGCGGCGCCTAAGGCCGGTCCGCAGAGCGATCGCCCTCGATCGTCGACTCGATGATCTTCACCGCCATTCCCATCCGGCCACTCCGCGGCTTGACCCTCACGATCTCGCCGCGGCACCTCAACACCCTCTTTCCCTCCGGCGTCTCGAGATCCACCGTGAAACGGATTTCGTTTCCAATCAGGTAAGGCATATCGGCCTCGAAATACATTCCCGAGGCGCTGACATTGCGGGTTACGGCGACGGCGGTGCCGAGATCCATCGGCAGTTCCTTGGAAACCCTTTCTTCCCGCCTTCGGTTCCGGCTCGCTGGATCCATTGCCGAGTCAATTTCCCTCAGTCTGGGCGATCATTCTCGCACGAGGTGCGGGGCACGGAAAGATTCGTCTTCGATGTCATTTCAGGAGCCGCTCGCGGACTCAGGGCGCGATCGCGCCTGCCGCCGCCAGGCGCCTGATTTCCTCGATTCCATAACCGAGATGGGCCAGAATCTCATGGCTGTGTTCGCCCAGGGCGGGCACCGCATCCATGCGCGGCTCGAAATCGTCGAGATTGAAAGGCGGTTTCATCGCGCGTATTGACCCTGCGGGAGAATCCACTTCGCGCCAGCGGCTGCGCGCCTCCAGCTGCGCGTGATTCCAGAATTCCTGCATCGTGTTAAGGCGCGCGTTGGCGATCTCGGCCCGTTCCAGCCGCGCTACGGCCTGCGCCGCCGTGAGCGTGGCGAACACGTCCTCGATCGCCTCGCGGAGCGCGTCGCGATGCAGGTCGCGCGCCAGCCCGGTGGCGAAGCGCGGGTCGCTGGCGAGCGCCGGGTTCTCGAGCACGCTTTCGCACAAGCGCGCGAACTCGCGGTCGTTCTGCACGCCGAGAAATACCGTCCGGCCATCGCCCGCGGCGTAAGGGCCGTAGGGGGCGATGGTGGCGTGGAACGCGCCCGAGCGCGGCGGCGCGGTTCCGCCGTAGGCCGTGAAGTAGGCCGGGAATCCCATCCATTCGCCGAGCGATTCGAACATCGTGATGTCGAGCGTGGCACCGCAGCCTTCGCGCTCGCGCCGCAACAGCGCGGCAAGGATCGAGGACAGCGCGTACATGCCGGCGGCGATGTCCGCCACCGGGATGCCGGCCTTGGCGTGCGACTCTTCGGTGCCGGTGACCGAAAGCAGGCCGGTCTCGCATTGCACCAGCAGGTCGTAGGCCTTTTTCTCGGCATAGGGCCCGGCCGGCCCATAGCCGGAGATTCCGCACCAGATCAGCCGCGGGTATTTCGCGCGCAATTCCGCAGCCCCCAGGCCGATCCGGTCGGCGGCCCCCGGCGCGAGGTTCTGCACGAAGACATCGGCGCGCTCGATCAGCTTTGCGAGGATCGGCTTCGCCACCGCATGCTTCACGTCGAGCGTGAAGCTTTCCTTGGAGCGGTTGACCCAGACGAAGTGCGAAGAAAGCCCGTTCACCGTCTGGTCGTAGCCGCGCGCGGCGTCGCCCGTGACCGGACGCTCGATCTTGATCACGCGCGCGCCCAGTTCCGCAAGCTGCCGCGTGCAGAACGGTCCGGCGATGACCTGTTCGAGCGCGACCACCGTGATCCCGTCGAGGGGCCGATTCACGCGAAGCTCACCGTGAGACCGTGCAGCGGGAGGCCCTTGATCGACGTGGTCCAGGTTTCACCCGGCCTCACGGCGTGCGCGTCGGTCAGCACGCCCGTGGTGATGACTTCGCCCGCTGCGAGGGCAGGCGCCTCCGGCTGCTTTGCGAGCACTTCGACGAGATGGGCGAGCGCCAGCAGCGGGCTGCCGAGCACGTTCGCGCCGACGCCCCGGTCGACGACCGCGCCGCCCCTGGCAAGCGTCACTTCCAGCGCGGGAAGCGACGCCGCGAGGTCCGGCAGCTCGCCCACCGGAATCGGAGTGCCCACGACGAGCCGTCCGTGCAGGCCGTTGGCCGCCGTGCAATCGGCGATCGTCACCTTCCATCCCGGATGGTGGCATTGCACGATTTCGACCGAGTGCGCCACCCAATCGATCGCCGAAAGAAGGCGCGCCGGATCGCGTGTTTGCGCAGGCACCGCCTTCAGCCTGAAACAGATCTCGGGCTCGATTCGAGGCTGCACCAGCCCCGCGAGCGGCACCGTCGCACAGTCGTGCCGTGCAAAGAGCAGCGTGCGGTCGTAGACCATGCCCCACATCGGTTCGTACACCCCGTAGCGCGACCAGAGCGTGCGGTTGGTGAAACCGATCTTGCGTCCGGCCGGCGTCCATCCCTGGGCCAGCCGGTACGCGTGCAGATGGCGCGCCGCGCGATACCCGGCCTCCGCGGTAAGCCCCGGGAAGCGATCGCTGAACGGCGGAACCTCGCGCGGCGCTTCGTCCAGCCCGATCAGTTCGGCTGCGAGGGCGTCGTATGCGGCGGCGGCCATGGCGGCGATGATAGTACGCCGCCGCCGGGTCCCGTGCGGTTGCGCGGCGGCGTTCCGCGTGCCACATTAGGCGCCATGGAACCGTATCTCGCGTGGGCGATCATGGGCCTGACGCTGGTGATCGTCGAGCTGGTCTCCAGCACGTTTTACCTTCTGATGCTCGGCGTAGCGGCGTTCGGCGCCAGCGCCGCCGCGTACCTGGGTTACGATTTCCCCGTGCAGGCGATCGTCGCGGCAATCGTCGCCGGCGCGGGCTGCTACTGGGTGTTCGCGTACCGCGCGCGCAACGCCGCAAAACAAATGGCGCCGGTGGACGCCGGGCAACCGGCCCGCTTCGAGAGCTGGATCGATCAGGGCGCGCGTCTCGCGCGCGTCCACTACCGCGGCGCATCCTGGGACGCGCACGTCGAAAGCGACCAGGCCCCCGAGCCGGGCGCGATCGTGTACGTAGTCTCCACCCATGGCAATACGCTCAAAGTCACCGCGCGGCGCCCCGGCTGAGTCCCGGCCCGCGGCGCCGGTTTCCCGCCCAAGGAGGTTACCGATGTTCGTCAAGCTGATCGTCGCAGTCGTCCTCACGGCCATCACCGCCGCCATACCCGACACGCGAGGCTACGCTGTGTGGGTCTTCTTCATTGCGGTGGTGATCGCGTTCGTCATCGAGGGCGTGCGCATCGTGCCGCAGCAGAGCGCCTACGTGATCGAGCGGCTCGGGCGCTTCCACGCGATTCTCGAGCCGGGCCTCAACCTCATCATCCCGTTCCTCGACCGCCTCGCCTACATGCATTCGCTGAAGGAAGTGCCGCTCGACGTGCCGGAACAGGTCTGCATCACCAAGGACAACACGCA
>Ga0155946_1232_pt1 | contig 14337 bp, 11 predicted proteins | sample RifCSPlowO2_02_FD_107600 | JGI IMG/M metagenome (GOLD analysis project Ga0155946, IMG submission 107600) | Betaproteobacteria bacterium RIFCSPLOWO2_02_67_12
CGACGTCGATGGCGTCTACACCACCGATCCGCGCATCGTGCCCGAGGCGCGGCGCCTGCGCACCATCACCTTCGAGGAAATGCTCGAGATGGCGAGCGGCGGAACCAAGGTGCTGCAGATCCGCTCGGTCGAATTCGCCGGCAAGTACCGGGTGCCGACGCGCGTGCTCTCGAGCCTGACCGATCCGCTGCTGCCGGTCGAGGCCGAAGCGCGCTCGGGCACGCTCATCACTTTCGAGGAAGACCCGCACATGGCGATGGAAAAAGCCGTCATTTCCGGCGTTGCGGCGCAACGCGGCGAAGCGAAGATCACCGTCCACAGCGTGCCGGACAAGCCGGGCATCGCCTACGCGATCCTCGGCCCGATCGCCGACGCGCACATCGAGGTCGACGTGATCGTGCAGAACGTGAGCCACGACGGCATGACCGACCTGTCGTTCACGGTGTCGCGCGCCGACCTGCCCAATGCGCTCAAGATCCTGCGCGAGCAGGTGCAGCCGCACATCCGCTGCAAGGACGTGACCGGCGAGGAGCGCATCGCCAAGATCTCGATCGTCGGCATGGGGATGCGCTCGCACGCCGGCATCGCGGCGAAGATGTTCCGCACCCTCGCCGAGGAGGGCATCAACATCCAGATGATCTCCACCTCGGAAATCAAGATCACCGTCGTGGTCGACGAAAAATACGCCGAGCTCGCGGTGCGCGTGCTGCACCGGGCGTTCGAACTCGAGCAGGAGTAAACTGCGCTCCGCGGCGATCGCCCGGAGGTCGGAAGGCGAAAATTGCCGAAGTTGACCTAAGACCAGGAGTGATGCCCGAGTGGCCGAAGGGGGCGCCCTGCTAAGGCGTTATACGGGCAAAACCCGTATCGAGGGTTCGAATCCCTCTCACTCCGCCAGACCCTTCCGTTCATAATGCCGAAGTGCCGCCTCAATTGCGTACTCGCCTGATCTGGATCAAGAAACCTGCGACCAGGACCTTGCGCAAGCAGGCGAGCCGCGGAATAGTCCAGCCATCAACGCCCGGTGCGGCGAGCACTGGCGCCGCACCGCGTGGAAGTCTTGGCGCTCATTGAAGGCGCCGCAGCAGACGCGACCTGACATGCGTCGCGCAATGGGGGATGCAAATGCCGACAGGAAACGTAAGCGCCGAAGTGATCTCATGTCCCGGGAGACTGGGAGACGCTCAATACACCGCACTGCAGGTCAACGTGGAAGGCTTCAACAGTCCCTACGTACTCACCCTGGCGATGCCTGCGCTCGGATTTCGCGCGCTCAGCGAGCAGGTGGACACGACCGAGTTGTATCGCGCATTGGCGCACGCGATCAACGTTGCAAGCGTCGATATTGCGGTGAGCAGACGCCTGCCCAAGGCAAACGTGGTTGCCGACGCTTGCTGATGATCTAAGCGCGGTGAGGTTACCGCGCGTCGTGCAAAGCGTCGCTCGCTAGATCGATCTCGTCCCGGTGGCCGAAGGCCACCGAGTTGTCGACGAAGCAAAGACGCTGGGGGACGATTTTGTACCAGCGCACCTTCGCCAGCGCCGCGACGATCGAAGCGGGTGCCTGCGCCAGCTTGCCGACCACCGGATACTTCTCGCCATACAGCAGCCGCGCCCGCTTCTCCTCGTCGCCTGAAATTTCGCCGGCGGCACCCTCGAGCTGCACCCCCTTGATGTTCGGCCAGTCAGCGTAGTCTTCCTGAATGGCTGCCGCTACACGCGGACTGCGCGCGAGATCCAGGCTGTGGCGGCTTGCTGGCGCCGAAAGCCAGTAGAGCGTGAAGCCCTCGTTGGCGTAGAAAACCGCCGCCGCCCAAGGCCCGTCGCTGCCTTGCGTGGCCAGCGTCATGACGTGGTGCGCGCGCAGATACTCCAGCACGCGCGCGCGTAGCGCTTCCTGCGTCAAGGCTGGGCGGCAGGCGGTTCTACGGGCAGCGCGGGCGGCGCTTCGTTCCCACTCTGCGTCTCCTCGTGCAGCCGCTTCAGGCGATACGCGATCTGCGGTCGCGTCAGGCCGAGCATGCGTGCGGCCGACGACAGGTTGCCGCGCGCCTTGTCTACAGCAGTCTCGAGCAGCATTGCCTCGACCTGGTCGAGTGTCAGCACGCCGTTGAACACCGCCTCGCAGAGCCGTTTCGCGGTGTCGCTGCGGTTCAGGTCGAGGCTGCCGTTCACGCCCAGGCCGAACTCGGGCGCCTGGCCGCCGCTGCAGGAAAACAGATGCTCGACCTCGATGCGCGTGCCCCCCGGCGCGAGGATCACGCCGCGCTCGATCATGTTCTGCAGTTCGCGGATGTTGCCGGGCCAGGGGTAGGTGAGCAGGGCGCGCTTGGCCTTGTCGGTGAAGCCGCGCAGTTTCTTGCCGTGGATCGCCGAATATCTTGCGAGGAAGCGTTTTGCCAGTGGCGAGATGTCTTCCTTGCGCTCCCTGAGCGGCGGAATCTCGATCTGGTAGGCGTTGAGGCGGTAATAGAGGTCGGGTCGGAAACGCCCTTCCTTGACGCGTTGCTGCAGGTCCGAGTTGGTGGCGGCCACCAGCCGCACGCTGATCTTGCGCGTCTTCTGGTCGCCGAGACGCTCCAGCTCGCCTTCCTGCAGCACGCGCAGCAGCTTGCCCTGCGCCGGCAGCGGCAGATCGCCGATCTCGTCGAGGAAGAGCGTCCCGCCGTCGGCGCGCTCGAATCGGCCGGGACGCGAGACGAGCGCACCGGTGTAGGCACCTTTCTCGACGCCGAACAACTCGGATTCGACCAGGTCGTGCGGGATCGCCGCGCAGTTCACCGCCAGGAACGGCCGCTCGCGGCGCGCGCCCATATCATGCAGCGCCCGCGCGAACAATTCCTTGCCGACGCCGGTTTCGCCGAGCAGCAGCACGCTGATGTTGCTTCCGGCGGCGGGCTTGAGCAGGTTGTAGGCGGTGCGGAAACCGGGTGAATTGCCCACCATGTCGGCGGGCAGCTTTTCCAGCTCGCCGATGGTGGAGCGCAGCTGCACCACCTGCGTCTGCAGCTCGAGCAACTGGTCCGCGATCGGTTCCCGGTTGCTGAAGTGCCGGTATTCGCTGGCGTCGTCCCACTCCTCGATGGGCTTGCCGACGATGCGGCAGTTGTTCTGCCCCATGCCGACGCACTCGATTTCCTTGTACAGGATCGGCCGGCCCATGAAGGCCGAGGTATAGCCGCAGGCATAGCCGATCTGGGTCCAGCACACCGGGGCGTGATGAGTGCCGTAGTAATGCCGGTGCCATTGGCCCTCCCACGAATTTTCCCAGAGAAATTCGCCGTAGAACTTGCCCGCGGCGCGATCCAGCTCGAGGCGGATCGGCGTCACCCGCACGATGCCCTCCAGCGTGTGCAGCTGCGGGCCGGTCATGAAGGCCTCGAGGTCGCTCGAATTCTGCGCGCGCGTGCGCGCGAGCTCCGCATCGCGCACGCCGGAGGCGTAACCCATGCGCGTGAGCAGTCCCTGCGCGCGGTCCATCCCGAGCGTGTCGATCAGTTCCTTGCGCAGCGAAGCCTGCGCCTCCGCGTGCACCAGCAGCATGCGGTGCTCGTGCAGCCAGATCTGGCCGGTCTCGGCGCAAAAATGTACGCGCGCGCGCAGGTCGTCGCTGTCGGCGCGCGTTACGACTCGAAGCTTGCTCATGGCAATACCCTCCAACCTATGGGCGGTTCTAGGTGGGCCGCGCCGCACTGTGCTTGATGGAGATCAATGATATCCGCACGCGCCGCGCGAGCGCGCGTTCGGCGCAGCGGCGCGCATTTACCAAATGATCAATCGCACCATCGCGCGCGCCGGAAACTCATGAATTGATCACCCGTCGGCATGGCGGCACCTACTGCGGCCGTGGTGCGCGGCGGCGCCTTTTCTCGCGTGTGCAGAAATGCCGGATCTCCGTGTAGATTCAGTCTGTTGCGATCGAAGCCCCCGGGCGCTGCGAGACCTGGTTGCTGCTCTGCGCAATCGAACGGCGGCACGGACTTTGCAGTTGGAATCGGGTACCACCGGCTGCGCGGCGCGCCGGTCCACCGCTCAACAGGAGGAGACGCCCCATGAAGTTCCCGGTCCCGCACGACGTCAAGGCCAAAACGATTCCCGGCACCGAAGGCTGGGAGCGGATGTATCCGTACCAATACCAGTTCGTCACCGACGATCCGGTACGCAACCAGTATGAGAAAGAGACCTTCTGGTTCTACGACGGCCTGCACTATCCCGAGCCGCTCTATCCCTTCGACACCATCTGGGACGAAGCCTGGTTCCTCGCCCTGTCGCAGTACAACAACCGCATCTTCATGGTGCCGCCGGTGCGCGGGGTCGACCATCGCATGATCAACGGCTACGTCTACATCTCGCCGGTGCCGGTGAAAAATCCCGAGGAGATCGGCAGCCGGGTGCCGCATTTCATGGAGCGCGCCGGCCACTACTACAAGAACTGGGATGCGCTGGAAGCCAAGTGGAAGGTGAAGATGGAAGCCACCATCCGCGAACTGGAGGCCCTGCAGATCCCGCGCCTCGCCGACATGGAAGACCTTTCCGTGGTGACCGACGCGGTCGGCGAATCGAAGGGTTATCACCTGCTGAAGAACTACGACGACCTGATCAACCTGGGCATCAAGTGCTGGCAATACCACTTCGAGTTCCTCAACCTGGGCTACGCCGCGTACGTCTTCTTCCTCGACTTCGCGCAGAAGCTCTTTCCCAGCATCCCGGCGCAGCGCGTGACGCAGATGATCTCCGGCATCGACGTCATCATGTACCAGCCCGACGAGGAGCTGAAGAAGCTCGCCAAGCGGGCCGTCGAGCTGGGCGTCGACCAGGCGGTCACCTTCAGCAAGGAGTGGACCGATGTCGAGGCGGCGCTGAAGAAACTGCCGAAGGGCATCGAATGGCTCACCTCGCTCAACCTCTCGCGCGAGCCCTGGTTCCAGGTATCCACCGGCACCGGGTGGTTTCACCACGACCGCTCGTGGAACGACCAGATGAACGTGCCGTTGTCCGGCATCCAGACCTACATCGAGAAGGTCAAGCAGGGCGTGAACATCGAGCGCCCGACCGCGAAGGTGCGCGCCGAGCGCGACCGGATCACCGCCGAATACCGCGGCCTGATCGAGAAGGATGAGGATCGCAAGCAGTTCGACGAGCTGCTGGGCTGTGCCAAGACGGTTTTCCCGTACGTCGAGAACCACCTGTTCTACGTCGAGCACTGGTTCCACTCGGTGTTCTGGAACAAGATGCGCGAGGTCGCGGCGATCATGCAGGAGCACGGCGTCATCAAGGACGTCGACGACGTCTGGCTGCTGCGCCGGGACGAGATCAAGCAGGCGCTGTGGGACATCGTTACGGCGTGGGCGACCGGGGTCACGCCGCGCGGCACCCAGACCTGGCCGAAGGAGATCGAGTGGCGCAAGGGCGTAATGCAGAAATTCAAGGAGTGGAACGCGCCGCCTGCCATCGGCACCGCGCCGGAAGTGATCCAGGAGCCGTTCACCATCGTGCTCTGGGGCGTGACCAACAAGTCGCTCGCCGACTGGGCATCGGTGCAGGAGGTCAAGGACCCGGAAACCATCACCGAGCTGAAGGGTTTCGCCGGCAGCCCGGGCATCATCGAGGGCAAGGCGCGCGTCTGCCGCACGGTAAGCGAGGTCGGCCAGCTGCAGCAAGGCGAGATCCTGGTGGCGCCGACCACCTCGCCGTCGTGGGCACCGGCGTTCGCCAAGATCGGGGCCTGCATCACCGACGTCGGCGGGGTGATGAGCCACGCGGCCATCGTTTGCCGTGAGTACGGCATGCCGGCTGTCGTCGGCACCGGGCACGCGACCAAGATCATCCGCACCGGCATGAAGCTGCGCGTCGACGGCTCCACCGGCGCAGTGACCATCGCGCGCTGAAAGCGGGCGGTGGGCGCAGTGGCAGAGGCGATCGGCAGGACGCCGGCGGACCGCATGGAAGCGGCGCCGCCGGTGGTCTGCTGGTTCGAGGATTGCCGCAAGGAGTCGGTGCCGCTGGTCGGCGGCAAGTGCTCGTCGCTCGGGGAACTGATCAACGCCGGGGTGCGCGTGCCTCCGGGATTCGCCCTCACCACCGAGGGTTACCGCCGCTTCATGACCGGGACCGGCATGGACCACGCCGTGCGCGCAGTGCTGGCCGGCGTGGATACCCAGGACCTCGACGCACTGGAGCGGGCGAGCGCCCAGATTCGTGCTGCGATCGAAGCGCAGCCCTTCTCCGTCGAGATGGAGGACCTGGTCGCGGAGTGCTATCGCAAGCTGGCGGTGCGCTGCTGCATGCCGGCGTTGCCGGTCGCGGTGCGCTCGAGCGCCACTGCCGAGGATCTGCCCGGGGCGAGCTTCGCGGGCCAGCAGGACACCTACCTGTGGATCCGCGGCGTGGACGACGTGCTCAGCCACATGCGCCGCTGCATTTCCAGCCTCTATACCGGGCGCGCCATCGCCTACCGCGCCCACCGCGGCTTTGGCGATGCCGAGGTGGCGATCAGCGTCGGCGTGCAGAAGATGGCCAATTCGTTCACCGCCGGCGTGATGTTCACGATCCATCCGGCGAACGGCGATCGCTCGGTCATCGTGATCGATTCCAATTTCGGTTTCGGCGAATCGGTGGTCGCGGGCGAAGTGACGCCGGACCATTTCGTGGTCAACAAGATCACCCTCGACATCATCGACCGCAGGATCTCGCAGAAGGAGCTGTGCTACACGGTCGACCCGGTGACGCAGAAATCGCGCGCCATGGAAGTGCCGTTCGAGCGCCAGCGCGTGCAGTCGCTGATCGACGACGAGATCACGGAACTCGCGTGGATGGGCAAGCAGATCGAAAAGCATTACGGGTGCCCGATGGACATCGAATGGGCGGTGGACAAGGACCTGCCCGCCGGCGGCAACATCTTCATCCTGCAGGCGCGGCCGGAAACGGTGTGGAGCGCGAAGAGCCAGTCGGCCGTCGCCGCCGCGGGCGGCTCGGCGATGGATTACATCCTTTCCGGCATGCTGGCCGGAAAGAAGGTGAGCTAGCAACGAATTTCAACCACAACCCCGGAACCGGTTCGGAGCCCAAATGAACGTACGCACGGAAGTGAGACCCATCGACGATCTGCGCAGCTACATCGCCGCCGTGGAGGCGCACGGGCAGCTGCATCGCGTCAAGGCCGAGGTGGACTGGAAGTTCGAGCTGTGCCACATCTCGAAGGTGAACGAAGAGCAAAAAGGGCCGGCGCTGCTGTACGAGAACGTGAAGGGCTACGACATCCCGGTGTTCACCAGCGCCTTCACCACGCCGCAGCGGCTGGCGATCGCACTGGAGCAGGATCCGTCGCTGTCGATGAGCAACCTGTCCAAGAAATGGATGCAGCTCACCACCAAGCAGATGGTCAAGCCCCGCTATGTGGACGACCCCTCGGTAATGGAGAACGTGATCACGGGCGAGGCGATCGACATCAACAAGTTCCCGAGTCCGTGGTTCTACCCGGACGACGGCGGGCGCTTTTTCGTCACCTCCGGCTTCCTCGTGACCAAGGATCCGGATACGGGCTGGACCAACCTCGGCACCTATCGCGCCCAGGTGCTCGGCAAGAACATCCTCGGCTCGCAGATCATCAAGGGCAAGCACGGCGACATGCACCTGAAGAAGTACCAGGAACGCGGCGAGCTGATGCCCGCGGCGTACGTCGTGGGCTGCGATCCGGTGCTGTTCCTCGCGGCCTCGACGCTGGTTTCGGCGCAGACCGACGAGTACGACATTGCCGGCTCGCTGCGCGGCCGCCCGGTGCCGGTGTTCAAGTCCGATCTGACCGGCCTCACGCTGCCGGCCAATGCCGAAATCATCGCCGAGGGTTTCATCGACCCGAACGAGCTGATGGACGAAGGCCCGTTCGGCGAGTACACGGGCTACTACTCCGGCAACAAGGGCAAGGACTATCCCAAGCCGGTGCTGCGCATCAAGCGCATCCTGCACCGCAACGACCCGGTCATGTGGGCGACGACGGTGGGCAAGCCGATCAACGACATCCACATGATCCAGTCGCTCAACCGCACTGCGACGCTCTGGTACGACCTCGAGACCATGAAGGTGCCGGGAATCCAGAGCGTCTACATCCCGCCCGAGGCCTGCGGCCGCTTCTGGGTGGTGGTGTCGGTAAAGCAGATGTACCCGGGCCACTCGAACCACGTCGGCAATGCGGTGATCGCGAGCACCACCGGCCACTACGGCGTCAAGGGCGTGATCACGGTGGACCACGACATCGCGGCGGATGACTGGGACCGTGTCTGGTGGGCCCTTGCGACGCGCTTCGATCCGAAGCGCTCGGCGCAGATCATCGACCGCGGCCGCTCGACGCCGCTCGATCCCGGCCTGCCGATCGAAGCGCGCGAAGTCACCAGCCGCATCCTGCTCGATGCGTGCACGCCGTTCGAGTGGAAGAACAAGCCGAGCGAGATCTTCATGGACCGCGCCGTGCTGCAGAAGGTGTCGGACCGCTGGAACGAGTACGGCTTCAAGGGCGCGAGCCCGGTCGCCGACATGATTCCGCGCCTGACGCGCCCGGAGGTGAAGCAGGCAAGAGGCAGCAAGTAGCAGGGGGGCCGGCAGGCGTTCCGCCTGCCGGCGCTGCCGCCTGAATGCCCGAACGCGCCATGACCCGGAAAAAAGGCATCGTCATCGTCTGCAACCTGGACACGCGCGGCGAGGACATCGTCTTCGTGAAAAAGCTCATTCAGGACCGGGGTCACGAGGCGCTGTTCCTCGACTTCAGCATGGAGGAGCCGCCGCCTTTCCCGGGCGACATCCGCACCGAGGAGGTGGCGGCGCGCGGCGGCTTGCCGATCGAAGCGGTGCGCGAGAAATACCGCTCCGATCGCGATGCCGCCACCCGGAACCAGATCCGCGGTGCGGCGGCGATCGTGGGCGACCTGGTGCGGCAGGGCCGCGTGCACGGCGTCATCGGCATCGGCGGCGGCACCGCTACGCTGGTCGCCACCTCGATCATGCAGCAGCTGCCCTTCGGCATGCCGAAGCTGATGGCTTCGCCGATGGCGGCGCACCCGGCCTACATCGACAAGTACGTCGGCACGCGCGACATCACGATGCACCACACCGTGCTCGACATCGTGAAGATGAACCCCTTGTTGCGCGCGCAGATCGTGAACGCGGTGGGCGCGATCTGCGGCATGGTCGAGATGACCCAGGGCACCGACATCCGCTTCGACAAGCCGTGCGTCGCGGTATCCTCTTTCGGCTTCGGCGAAATGGCGGTACAGGCGGCGCTCGGCATGCTGGAGGAAGCGGGCTTCACGCCGATCGTCTGCCACGCGCAGGGCAAAGGCGACCGCGCGATGGAGGAGATGATCCGCGACGGCGCGTTTCACGGCGTGCTCGATCTGTGCATCGGCGGCGTCATGGAGCACCTGTTCAAGGGCAACCGCGACCCCGGGCCCGGGCGGCTCATGGCGGCGGTCGAGACCGGGATCCCGATGGTGCTCGCGCCGTGCGGGCTGGACATCCTGTCCTACGGCGGCCGTCCCGAGATGCTGGAGAAGACGCGGGACCGGGTGCAGTTCGTGCAGGACGCGTTGCGCACTCAGGTGCGCACCACGGCCGACGAATTGCGCCAGGCCGCGGAGGTCATCGCCGAGCGGCTCAATCGGGCGCGCGGGCCGTGGACTTTCCTGATCCCGCGCCAGGGCTGGTCTTCGCTCGACAAGGCGGGCCGCCCGATCTACGACCCGGTGGCGGATGCGGCCTTCGTAGCGCGGCTCAAGGAAAAACTCGCCGACCCCAGCCGCGTCAAGGAAATCGACCTGCACCTGTACACGCCGGAATTCGCGCGCGCCGCGGTGGACGAATTCGTGCGCCTGTTCGAAGGGGCGAAGGCGCCGGCGCGCGCGGCGGCAGGATGATCCGGCCGTGGCCGAGGCTCGCCTCGCAGCCGGTATTCGATGCCGGGCTGTTCAGCGTGACGCGCGACCGCACGCGCTCGCCGCGCACCGGCGCCGAGTGCGAGGTCCACGTGGTCCACATGGTGGATTGGCTGATGACGGTGGCGCTCACTGCAGACGGCGAGCTGGTGCTGGTGAGGCAATACCGCCATGGCTCGCGCGCGGCGAGCCTCGAAATTCCCGGCGGCCTGCACGACGGCGAGGGCGAACCGCCGGAGGAGGGCGCGGCGCGCGAGTTGACGGAAGAGACCGGCTATGGCGGCGGCGTGCTCAGCCTGCTCGGCGATTTGAGCCCCCAGCCGGCGTTCCTGTCCAACCGGGTGCGCATCTACCTCGCACGCGGCGTGCGCCGAACCGCCTCGCCGCGGCCCGATGCGGGCGAAGACCTCGAGGTGCTGCTGCTCGATCCGCGCGAGGTGCCGGCGCGCATCGCGAGCGGCGAGATGAACAATGCCATGACGGTAGCGGCGCTGGCCCTGGCGCGTTTCGGCGGACATCTGTGAAGGAGCGGCTGAGATGATGGTGCGCAACTGGATGCGGGCGAACCCGATGACGATTCCGAGCGACATGCTGGTGTCGGAGGCGAAGCGCCTGCTGAGCGAGAACAACCTGCACGCGCTGCCGGTGGTCGATGGCGGCCGCCTGCGCGGCCTGGTGACGCGCGCGAACCTCTTGCGCACGGGGCATTTCGTGCTGCGCACCCAGAGCCCGGCCGAGCTCGACTATTTCGTCCACCGCCTCAAGGTCAAGGACATCATGGTGCGCAATCCCGCCACGGTGCAGGCGAGCGATACCATGGAGCATTGCCTGTTGAAGGGGCAGGATCTCGGCGTGGCGCAGTTCCCGGTGGTCGACGGCGAGCAGGTGGTGGGCGTCATCTCCGCGAACGAGATCTTTCAGCTTGCGGCGCACTGCCTGGGGGCGTGGGAACGGCGCAGCGGCGTCACGCTCGCGCCGGTGAAACTCGGTCCCGGCGTGCTCGGACGGATCGTCGACGTGGCCGAGGCCGCGGGTGCCGTGCTGCAGGCGCTGTATCCGATCGGACGGCACGACAGCCATGCCGACGCCGGCTATCCGGAAAAAAAGGTCATCGTTCGTTTCCACGCCCGCGACATGGCGGCCGTGATCCGCGCACTGGAAGCGGCCGGATTCCCGGTCATCGAAGCGGTCGAAATGCAACGGCCCGCGCTGGCGGCCTGAATGGCGCAAACCCGGGAGTCCTTGCGCGTCGCGCAATGAGTCTGCGGCAGGTTGCCTGCGAGCCGGTGTCCGAGTCGCTGCCGCGCACGCCGCAAAACACGGTGGTCTACGCCATCGGCGATATCCACGGCTGCAGCGGGCTGCTGCAGGAGATCGTCGACGGCATTCGTTCGGATGCCCGGGACCGCAAGGCCAGCCGCCGCGTTCTGGTTTTCCTGGGCGACTATGTCAATCGCGGCAGCTGCAGCCGCGCCGTGGTCGAGTTGGCGCGCGACCCCGGATTGCCCGGTTTCGAAATCGCAGCGCTGAAAGGCAATAACGAGGATCTGCTGCTGCGCTTTCTCGAGGGCAATCTGTCGGTCGGGGCCCATTGGCTCGATTACGGCGGCGCCGAGACGCTGCACAGCTACGGATTGACCGTTGCGAACCCGCGCGCGCGGGATCCAGCCGAGCTTGACGAACTGCGCTGGCGCTCCGAGACGCTGCCCGACTACGGCGTGAGCAACGCGGTGCCGCAAGCGGAAGAGAAAGCTTGTCTCGAAGAGCTGCGGCGTGAATTCGAGGCGCGCCTGCCGCAGAGCCATCTCGAGTTCTTGCGCTCGCTCCGGATCGGCCATCGCGAGGGGGACTACTATTTCGTGCATGCCGGCATCCGCCCGGGTGTGCCGCTCGACGAGCAGACGGACCCGGATCGCATGTGGATCCGGCAGAGCTTTCTCGATTCAGACGCGGATCACGGCGCGGTCGTGGTGCACGGCCACAGCATCACGTCCGCGCCCGAAGTCAGGCGCAACCGCATCGGCATCGATACCGGCGCCTACTTGAGCGGAATTCTCACCTGCCTGGTGCTCGAGGGCAGCGAGCGCATGTTTCTGCAAACCGGGTGAAAAGGGCTTGCCGCGTGGGCGTGGCGAACGGAAAGGTCACCTCGCTCGAATCAAGACTCGAAGGCGACTGACGGGAAGTCTCGCTCTGAGCCGGATCGGTGCGGCGCGTCAATCCGGCGTCACGCGGGTCCCGGTTTCGCCGCGCAGCGCACGCGCAAGGTTGGGCGGATTGGTCACCAGCCCGAGGCGCCCGCTACTGCCGACGAAGTCGATCAGCGCCGCAATCTTGGGGCCCATGCTGCCCTTGTCGAACTGATCCTCGGCGTAGTGGCGCTTCGCTTCGGCGAGCGTCAGGCGATCGACCCAGCGCTGCGTGGGTTTGTTGAAATCGAGCGCCACTTTCTCGACGCCCGTCGGCAGCACCAGCGCATCGGCGCCCAGACTGCTCGCGAGCAGGCCCGAGGCCAGATCCTTGTCGATGACCGCCTCTACGCCACGCAAGTCGCCGGCCTCGTCCTCGATCACCGGAATGCCGCCGCCGCCGCAGGCCACCACGATGTGGCCGCCCCGCGCAAGATCGCGGATCGCTTCGGTCTCGATGATCGACTTCGGTTTTGGGGAAGGCACGATGCGCCGCCAGCCGCGTCCGACATCGTCGCGCACAGTCCAACCGTACTTCGCCGCCAGTTCCTTGGCGCGGGATTCTTCCATATGCGAGCCGATCGGCTTGGTCGGATTGGCAAACGCAGGATCCTTGCGGTCGACGACGGTCTGCGTGATGAGCGCAACCGCTTTGCGCGCGATGCCGCGGCGCCGGAATTCGTTGCGCAGCGCATTGACGAACATGTAACCGACTCCGCCCTGGATGTCGGCGCCGGCGTAATCCATGGGCACCGGCGGTACCTCGTGGATCGCGAGCTCCGAGCGGCGCAGGATGAAACCAACCTGGGGACCGTTGCCATGCGTCACAACGACGTTCCAGCCGTTCTCGATCATGGCCGCGATCTCCGTCGCCAGTGAGCAGACCATGACGTACTGGTCCGGGATCGACTCGTGATGGCGATCGCGAATCAGGGCGTTGCCGCCGATCGCCAGGACCGCCAGTCCGCCGGATGCCATGTCGCAAGCCCTCCTCGTCTGTTGCGATTCAGCCCTGGAGTGCAGTGGCAAGCGCGGCCACCGCCTGGGTGAAGCACGCGAGCGGCGCGCGCGTGACGCCGGCCCCGATCTGGCCGACGCCCGGTTCCCGGTGCGCGACGCCGGTGTTGATCACGGGCAAGATGCCGCTGTCGACCACGCGCCGGGCGTCGATGCCTGCGGGCGTACCCGCGAAGTCGAGCGCCGGCAGTGTGAAGGCGGGATTGCGCCGGAAGGTGATGTGCGTCATCGCCAGCGTATTGGCGATGGCGTCCTGCGCCGAGCCGCCTACGAATTTCACGATCGCCGGCGCCGCCGCCATGGCAAAGCCGCCGACGCCGGCGGTTTCGGTGATCGCACTGTCACCGAGGTCGGGCGCCGCGTCCCTGGTCGTGTAACCCGGGAAGTAGAGCCCCTCGACCACGGGCGCCGGCGTGGTGAACCAGCGATCGCCGAGCCCGCTGACCCGGATGCCGAATTCGACCCCGTTGCGCGCCATGACCGTCACCAGGCTGCTGCCGGCGACGCCGTGCGCGGCGTCGAGCATCGCCTTGCAGGCCGCCATCGAAATGTTGAGGAAGAAGTGGTCGTTGCCGGCGATGAATTCGATCACCTGCGCCACGTCGCCCGCGGGCGCGCCGGACTTGAGCAGCGCGGGCACCAGCTTCTTGATGAGAAGCGACGAGGCGGCGGCGTTGCGGTTGTGCACCTCGTCGCCCATGTGGAGCGCCTGCGCCATGAGCGGCTTGAGATCGATCTCGCCGAGCGCCTCCAGTCCCGCGCGCAGCGTCGGCGCGAGCGTCTTCTCCATCCATTTCAGGCGCGTGAGCACTTCGGCGCTGTTGGCGCCGAAGCGCAGGACCTTGCCGAGCCCTTCGTTCAGGTTGCTGTACGCGCTGTTGCCATGCGCCGGGTTGGTCACGACCCACACCGGCATCGAAGGGCTGATGATGCCCGCCATCGGTCCGACCGCGGCGTGGTGATGGCAAGGTTCGAAGGCGATTTCGCCGCCGGCCGCGAGCGCCTGCGCCCGCTGCGGACTGTCCGCCCAGCCCTCGTAGAGAATCGCGCCTACGATCGCGCCGCGCATCGGGCCGCACATGCGTGCCCAATCGATCGGCGGTCCGGCGTGGAGGATCATGCGACGGTCCATCCGCGGCAGCACTTCGCGCGCAATGCCGACCGTCGACAGCCGTGGCTGCGCGGCGAGGTAGCGGTCTACGGCTTTG